>JGI24712J26585_10001420_pt1 | contig 20444 bp, 15 predicted proteins | sample BioPla3DNA2_FD_26585 | JGI IMG/M metagenome (IMG submission 26585) | reverse complement strand
TACTAAGGTTAGTGTAGTTTAAGGGGGTGCTATATTATTCAGGAAATCCAGTTGTCTGTGTTGATACGAAAGAAAAAATGATATAGCTTAAAACGTCTTGTAATTACGCGTTATGTTCAGATAAATATAAACAGATATTGCAGGAGTGGGTATGGATATGAAAAGCATGAAGGTTAAGCTAATGGCAATCATCCTCGTTATAGTAGCGGTTTCCTCAGTTGTTACGGCGGTTATAGGGTTGCTTCAAAGCTTTAAAGCCACCGAGAGAATAATAGATACTTTGATTGAAGATAAACTAATCAGCTCGAATAATATGTTAAAAACTTATCTTGATGAACAGTTTGGATCATTAAAACTAAATAATAATGGTCAATTGGTTGATAAAAACAACAAGAGCATAGATGGCAGGTTTGAGTATATTGACAGGTTTTCTCAGGATATGGCCGTTGTGGCGACTGTTTTTGCCAAACAGGGAGACAGTTACGTCAGGGTGATAACCACTATCAGAGATGAGAAAGGTAATAGAGTGGTGGGCACGGAACTGGATAAAAACGGTCAGGCATATTATGAGGTGTCAAAGGGAAATATCTTTTATGGAGAAGCTGACATTCTGGGATCTCAATATATGACATGTTATACGCCGGTTTATGACGATGATGGGCAAATAATAGGAGTATATTTTGTTGGCGTACCGATTGAAACAGTAAAAGAAATATTAAGTGACGGGATAGAATCATCTGTCAGGTATGTAGTAATAATAACCGTGCTTATTCTGCTGGTTGCGGCTATAATTATTGTTTTAGTCAGCAACAGAATAACAAGGCCAATTAAAAAAGTAACGAATGCCGCGCAGCAAATAGCCGATGGTAATTTTGACGTAGAGCTCAAAATAAAGTCCAAAGATGAAATCGGGAGACTTGCGGAAGCGTTTAAGCTTACCATTGACAGATTGATAAACTATCAGGACTATATAGACGAAATATCCGATGCTCTCCACAGCATATCCCGTGGAGACTTGGATGTGGAGCTTCAAAAAGAATATAGCGGGCAATTCAAAAAACTAAAGGATGGCATACAGGCTCTGATTGAAAACCTCAATTCAACTTTAGCACTGGTTAACGAAGCGGCAGAGCAGGTGACCAGAGGGGCTGAGCAGGTTTCAGACGGGGCACAGACGCTGTCTCAGGGGGCAGCCGAGCAGGCAGCTTCAATTGAGGAACTGTCCGCATCCATAGCTGAGGTTTCGGAGCAAATAAGAATTAATGCGGAGAATGCGAAAGCTGCACGTGAAAAAGCAGTATTTGCGGGTGAAGAATTAAACAGCAGCAATGAGCAGATGAATGAAATGATGGCAGCTATGGAGAAGATTACGTTAAAATCATCTGAGATATCGAAAATAATAAAAATAATAGAGGACATTGCATTCCAAACAAATATTCTCGCTCTCAATGCGGCAGTGGAGGCAGCGCGCGCAGGCGAGGCCGGTAAGGGCTTTGCTGTTGTGGCGGAGGAAGTCGGTAATCTTGCAGGGAAATCGGCAGCGGCAGCAAAGAACACAACACAACTGATTGAAGAAACCATAAATGCCGTTGAAGGCGGTTCGAAAGTCACTGGTATAACAGCAGCTTCTTTAAGCAAAAGTGCCGGTGTGACTATGGAGGCAATTGATTTAATTGACAGTATAGCTCAGGCTTCTGAAGAGCAAAGTATGGCTATTTCACAAATAAATGAAGGCATACATCAGATTTCATCAGTCGTTCAGACTAATGCGGCTACTGCGGAGGAAAGTGCGGCTGCAAGCGAAGAATTGTCCGGTCAGTCAAATGTTTTGAAGGAGTATATTTCAAAGTTTAATTTTAAACACACCGAAAATATGGCAGCATTAGAGGAGAATGCATCCTTATCAGCCCACATAAATAAAGACGGTCTGTTGCTTCCGGATTTAACAAACAACAAATATTGAGTACTCTGCACAGCTTCATAACAGAATACAAGAAGATAAAAACATATAACCAGTCAAAAAGAAGGAAATCCGGCAAAACCGGCTTCCTTCTTTTTGCTTTTCAGGCAATACTATAAAATTTTTAAATAGTCAAGCGTCGGTACCAGGTTTTCTGAAACGCAGGACATTCCAACTAAGGCTCTTTAGGGTTACGGTAGCTTTTCCGTTTTCAAATTTAGCATCTCTGTTAACGGTTGGAATAACCGCATTTGGATTTTCGTATGTGTTGCGGGCAGTCAGGTCTTCGGAGTACATCTGAATATGTTCGATAAAAGACCAGCCCTCGAAACCTGAAACATCGAAGACAGCTAAATTATCCGACTCCCAGTTGCGGTTAATGGCAAAGATGCTGAGCTCTCCGTTTGCTTCATCCAGTGCTGCTGCCGTGTCAATGAAGGGAAGTCCTTCGTGTGTATAGTACTGGCCGTTGTCATCAACGGCGTATCCGGGAATATCAAAGGTATCGCAATCCACCGAGGTTCTCATGGAGGTGCCCCGGCCATACTCCATCAACTGGGTAAAGGGATAATAGCTTCCACTCCGCCAGATATGGTCACGGTCTGAAGTGGCCAGGGCCATCAGGCCGCCTGTCATGCAACCAACTTTGACCCGGTCGGCATGGCGAAGAAATGACAAGAGAACAGCTGCGTTTCCAAGGGCGTTTATCATGTCACCCTGTCTGTGCATGGGCTGGATCCCGCCAAAATTCATGTTGTCGGGGTCGTGGCGAATAAACTTGCGATCCGGGCTGAAAACATAGTGATCCATGTAAAGGTTGTGGGGGCCGTATCCAGGCCGCAGCGGACGATTTGGACGAACCATAGTTCCATATTCATCAAAAGAGAGCATCATTTTTCGGGGCGAGCGGCATTTTGCCTGCACGAAGTCACACAGTGCGATTTCGGTGTTTATATAGTCTTCATAAAATATTGAGCCGCCAAGGAGGGCGGCAAAGTCGCCCTCAGGTGCCGAATGATAATGGTGCAATGAGACATAATCAACACTCTCATAGCATTCCTGCAGCACTTCCAAATCCCATTGTGGGAAATGTGCAAGAAACGGAGATGATGAACCGCATACAGCCGTTTCTATGGAACCATCAACCCATTTCATGGCTTTGGATACCTCGTTTGCCCTGATACCGTAGCCCCGCGGGTCGCGCTCCCATGAGCCTATTTGCCAGGGGCCATCCATCTCATTTCCCAGATACCACAGCTTTACACCGTAAGGAGCCTCATGGCCGTTTTTACGGCGCAGGTCTGACCAGTAAGTGCCTCCCGGGTGGTTTGTGTATTCGACGATATAGATAGCGTCGTTAATGTCGCCCGTGCCGAGATTTATAGTATACAGCGGCTCTGTTCCAACACGTTCCGTCCACTGGAGGTATTCATCATGGCCCACATCATTTGGTATGTACTGATGCCATGCCAAATCAAGATGTGTCCGGCGTTTTTCCATGGGGCCTATGGAATCCTTCCAATCCCAGCCAGAAACAAAGTTACCGCCCGGCAGGCGAACTGCCGGTATCGGCGTTTCTCTCAGGGCATCGATAAAATCCCGGCGGAAGCCTTTGTCATCTGCTGTGGGATGCTTAGGGTTGAACATTGTCCCGTATACCATGGTTCCAATGGGTTCGAGAAACGATCCGTAAAGACGAGGAGAAATATCTCCGATCTTATAAGCCGGATGCACAGTGATGGTTGCCTTCCTTGGCATTAAATCTTAACCTCCTTATTAAGTATTTCCCTTTAAAGAGCATTGACTCCTTTAGTCAATTATTTCGTAAAATTTGATAACAAGGCTGCCTTTATCAGCGCATCCTTCCCCCCTGAATTTATTGGAATGCAGATAGGGAGCCAGTTTCTTACTGTCGGTCATGAAGGTGGGAAGCGTTTTAAAAGGCATGCTCTGGCTTTCAAACCAGCCGTTGTTTTCAACGAAAACACGGCAGGGCTCACCGTCCTTATCAACACAATCGAGCATATAGCGGGCGGACATGTGGCGAACGCCGTTCTGATTGACCCTCTGAGTGTCTACGCCTCCCGGCAGTACCCTGCCGTTTAGCAGTTCGCCCTTCACCTCTCCGGTAAAAGGAATCATAACAGCCTCGCCGGCGGGACCTTTCAAGAACGATACTGCCTGGTTATCTATTTCAATATATACTTCGAAGATCAGCTTGTCGGCCATATCATACACCTTCATTCATTCTATTTTTTATAAAGCTCATCTAACCATTTGAGCGCCTTTTCAATATGCGTATCCCAGTACTCCCAGCTGTGGGTGCCTGAGCCCTCGGTATAAAGATGCTCATAACCAATATCCACAAGATATTTATGAAGATCCCTGTTGGATTCGATCAGGAAATCCTCACTTCCACAGGCCATATATAGATTGGGGCGCTCAGCACCGGTATCAACCAGTTTCTTTGCCAATGCCTTGGGGTCAACATCGCTTCCGATGATTTGACTTGGTTTTCCGAAGGTATGTATAAAATAACTGGGCGACATCATCGCGGGGGGCGTGTTGCCCTCCGGTCCGGGGCCGGGTTCATCGGGCATTTTGGAAATCCCGTCTGTAATCAGCGCCGAGGATAAAGCGATGATATTCCCAAAAACATCATTGTTTTTAAAACCGTTTCGAATGGCGCCGTATCCGCCCATGGACAATCCTCCTATTGTCGTATCCTTTCTTTCCTTTGACAGAGGAAAGACGCGGCGGGTAAAGTCCACCAGTTCTCGGCTGATAAACTGCTCATACAGCGCATCTCTCGCCTTATCGTCAATATAGAAGCTGTTTTCTCCGGAAGGGCAGAATACTGCGATACGATGCATCTGCGCCAGCTGTTCTATCCTGGAGCCGCGAAGCCAGTCGGCATGAGAGCCCGAGTAGCCATGCAGGAGATAAAGTGACCGAAAGGGCTTATTGGGATCTACCGGAGTCATCCCCGGAAACATGGGCGGCTCCGCAGGTATAATCGCAGTGACATCAGTTGTACGATGAAGGGAATTGGAGAAAAACGAAAAATGAAAAACTGCCATTGACTAATCATCCTTTCTGTTCATGGTTTAAACAAAGATAAATGGAATTTTGACATGCCTTCCTCTATTCGTATTCTATGAAATCCTTATCAAAAAAGCCGGCGTTAAAGGGCATATGAATGTTGTCTGCCTGCCCAAGGGGCATATCCTCAGGCTTTACTGGCACGCTGCCCTCTGGAACCTTGGGCATAGACATCATCATGGGAGGCATTGTGGGCACATCTCCTTCACCCATTGGGGGCATGGGCATTTGCATCATCTTCTGTGGTATTTGGGGAATACCAAGCTGGTTTGCTAAAAACCGCCACGCCTGTTCAAACCAATCATCGATACAGGGGCCAATTGTGCCGTCCTCAGCCTGTATACGGTTGACGGCGCCGGTTTCACCGTGGCCACCAGTGCTTGATATGTATGCTGCGAAGGGCCGCTTTGCTCTTTCCATGGCATCGAGCATGGCAATAGTCTGATAGACGGAAACGAGACTGTCAAGGCGGCTGTGATGGAAAAAGGCAGGTGGTGTCTGGGGGCCAACCAGTTTGCCGTTTGGCACATAAACAATGTTGTCATCAGTCTGTTGGCCACAAAACATAGGCCCGAAGCCCAAAATCATGGCATCAGGCTTGCCCTCCTCCCCGGTACAGCCTGCAGCTTCCATAATGTCGGGGCGGTTCCAGAGGTTGCCAGTTGTCATGCATATAAAAGCACCGGCTGAATTGCCGGAAATGACAATTTGCCGGGGGTTGATACCCCACTCCTTAGAATGGTCGCGCAAAATCTTGATGCTCTTAATCAGGTCTATGACAACCTGGGGGAACCGGTAGTCCTTCGCAACGGGATAGAGATACGTGCAGGTGACACCAAAGCCCTTTCCCATGCAACGACTGGCAATTGCAGTGGTATCCGATTCACTGCAGAACATGAATCCGCCGCCGGGAACATGGATGAGCGCCGGTGTTGCCTGAAAGAACGGTGGAACATTGGATACTGTCACGATCAGTTTTGAAGTTTTCGCGTCGTTTAGATTAAAGGTGAATACTTGCATATGTAAACCTCCAAGTAAATTATTTACAGCCTATAAGCCACATCGTAAGCCTGTTCAATCACTGTCAGTAAATTGCCGACCTTTTTTGCATCGCCAATTACATGGATATTATCAGCCTCGATGTTAAACGGGTTATAAGTGTCATATCCGACGGAGAGAATTACGGAATCAGCCTGGATAAACATCTCTTTCGTATCGGTTTTCACCATGATGCCATCATCGGTGATTTCTTTTAACTGCGCTGAGGTATAAACATCAATGTTGTAATACCGGATGATCTCACGCAGCATGTTGGAATTGGCTGCGCTGAGCCCCATAATTTTCAGGATGTCATCCTGCATTTCAATAATAATTGCCTTTTTACCCTTCAAGGACAAGTCATATGCAATTTCGCATCCGGTCAGTCCACCTCCGATGACGGCTACTGTTTCGGCCACATGTTTTCTGCCCAGCAGGTAGTCGATGGCTTCGATTGTGTTTCCGCGCTCGATACCCGGAACCTTCAGCCTTTTGGGGACAGAGCCGGTAGCGACGATTATTTCATCGGCATCCAGAGTATCCAGCATATCACTTGTAATTTCTGTATTCAGTTTAACTTCGATGTTCAGGTCTGTCAGTTCATTGATATACCATTCGATCAGCTTTTTGTCCTGCTTTTTGAAATCAGGGGCGGCTGCAGCCAAAAACACTCCGCCCAACATATCGCTTTTTTCATATAGGGTAACTTCGTGGCCTCGCATCTTGCATAGGCGGGCGACTTCCATTCCTCCGATGCCTCCGCCGATGACGGCGATTTTCTTTTTCATAGAAGCAGGCTGGAGAGCCATTTTCTCTTCGTTCATCGTCACGGGATTAAGCGCGCAGGAGCCCATACGACCAAAGCCGCAGGGATTGCCTTTAAAATGGCTGATGGCAAAGCAGCCGTTATGGCATGCAATGCATGGCCGAATTTTCTCCAGCTTTCCTTCACGGACCTTGTCACACCATTGTGGATCTGCCAACAACTGCCTTGCGATGCCAATACCGTCTACCGCACCGCTTTCAATAGCCCATACGGCTGTGTCCGGTTCGTTCATTTTTCCCGCGCAGACGACGGGTATATTTACAAAATGTTTGATATAGGAAACTTCGGGCAGATTGCAGGCTTCCGGCATATAGACCGGCGGATGAGCCCAATACCAAGAATCATATGAGCCGTTATCCGCGTTAAGCATATCGGCGCCCGCAGCTTCAAGAAGCCTGGCTACCGCCGGACTCTCTTCCAGACTACGGCCAAATTCCGTATATGCCTCACCCGGAAGAGCTCCTTGATTAAACCCGCGCATCTTACTGGCGACACTATATCGGACGGATACGGGATAATCGTCGCCGCATGCTGCTTTAATCGATTTAATTATTTCCGTTGCAAATCGGAGGCGATTTTCCAATGAACCACCATATTCATCCGTACGGTGATTCATGTTTGCAAAAGTAAATTGGTCGAGCAAATACCCTTCGTGAACTGCATGGATTTCAACTCCGTCGATGCCTGATTTTCGGCAAAGGGCGGCCGTCTTGCCGAACGCATCAACGATTTCATGTATTTCCTCGCGGGTCAATTCGCGGTGCTTAATTGACGGATCCCAAACGTTCGGCAGACCGTCTGAGGGAGCAACCATTGTAGCCCGAAGCATTTCGGGATTCATTTTTTCAATGCCCGGGAAAATGATTTGCGCACGTCCGAAACCTGCGCCCAGCTGTAAAAAGAATTTTGAGCCGTAGGAATGAATATCGTCCATTAGTTTTTTTACTGGTCCCATAAACAGGTCCTCATACTCGTAAAGCCAGCGCCCCATTCCTTTTACAGCAGTGACGCCCGGAATCATAAGGCCCACATTTGCTTTGGCACGCTCAACATAATACGCATGAGTTCTTTTTACAAAACCGCCATCGAATCCTATGGGGCTTGTACCACCCATTGCGCATAGTATTATCCTGTTTTTAAGCGTGATACTGCCCACCTTCATAGGAGTAAATAATGCTTCATATTTTGACTTCATATATTTATCACCCTCTTAAAATTTTTTCGAATTAAATTTGAACCAACAATGAGTAAGTGATTAACAGTTAGATTTCGAAAGTTTGACCAATGCACGCTGAGCAATTCAAAAGCGCAGCAATTTCAAGTTTAAACTGCGTTTTTGAATTGTTCAAAGTTCACCGCAAGGGATTTGGAACGTTTCCGCAAATCCATCCATGCACACGAGCAATGCATCTGAAGCGGGCAAAACAGGTTTTATTCTGACGGAAATATTATCTTTGCTTTAAAAAGTTTTATTTTGCATTACAGGCTGAACTCGCTGCGGTAAATAACGTCGTCCTGGATTTCGGGGGAAAGCTGGACGAAATAAGCAGAAAAGCCACCAATGCGCACGATAAGGTCGCTGTAGTTCTCCGGGCGCTCTTTAGCGTCTTTCAGTTGCTTGGAATCGAGGATATTATACTGGATGTGAGAACCCCCGTTATTCATATAGACATTGGTATATGCGATGAGCTTATTTATGCTGTCATCACTGGCAAGAGTGGAGGAGGAAAATTTCTGGTTGAGGACGGAGACGTAGGCCACTTTATTAAAGCAGACGTTGCAGGCGGAACGCAAAACTGCCGTTGGTCCACATTTGTCCATACCGCGCATTGGGGACAGGGACCCGTCGTTCAGAGGCTCATACGCCTTTCTCCCATTTGGCAGAGCACCTGCGCCTAAACCCCCGTAATAATGCCAGGCAAGACCCTCTCGGGAAATCATGAAGTTCCGGAACAGGGAGTTATCGTATGATTTAATAATTGCCGCGGAATCCTCGCTGATTCTCTTAACCATGCTGTCCGCTTCCGGAATATCGTTTCCATACTTTGGAGCCCTCAGGCAGAGCTGGCGTATTTCTTCGCCTCGATCACCTGCAAAGTCGCTGTCCAGTATCTCAAGGAGTTCATCCATGGAGATAGTTTTCTCGTCATAGACCAGTTTTTTTATGGAGGTCAGGGAGTCGGCTACATCTATTATACCCCGGTCGGATATGCCGAACATGGAATAATCGGGGTGCGGCTTGAGTAAATCCTGACCCAGCTCCATACTGGCTTCTATGCCAAGGATGGAAAGCAGGGGCAGACGCAGGTATTTATGGCCCATGTCTCTTGCCACACCGCCCAGCCAGAAGATGCGGTGGGAAAGATGCTTGTGCTGTTTCAGAAAAGCCGCATACAGTTCCTCGAAGCTCTTAAACTCTCTGGGATCTCCGGTTTTCAGGCCGCTCTGCTTTCCGTTGATATCCATACCGTTGTGCAAGGTCAAATGCAGAACCCCTGCCAGATTAAAGGCCGCAACACCCTCGGCGCCGTAATGCTCGGCGCGGGAGGGAAGACAAGGGTATACACAGCCCAGCCCCACCCATTCGACGGCTTCTTCAAAGGGGATGCCGTCTCTTACAAAACTGCTTATAATCACCTCGTCGTTTTCAAATAGGGGAATGCCGCCTTTGGTGGCGAGATTGGTTTCCATGGCCTTTTTCATCATCCAATACGGGGTCTTTTTGTTCCAGCGCAGACCCACAGTGGGAGAGGAAAGCTGCAGCGATGCGACAAGGTGTAAAAATAGATAGCTCAGTTCGTTGGAACAGTCCTCCCCGTTTTGGCCAAGTCCTCCCACCATCAGGTTGTTAATTCCAAAGTTTATTTGATGTGATTCCTTCTGGGTGCTGGAAGATATGAAGGTCTGGGTGCCCCATCGGCCAATCAGGTCTGCCAGCATTGAGGAGAGCTCCTCCAGCGGAACACCGTTTTCAAGGTCGTTTTTGAAAAACTCATAAAGATACTGGTCGGCACGGCCCCAATGGCAATTGTTTTGAATAGGGTTTTCAAGCATCTTCGCCAGGTTGCAAAATTGCATCGACTGTAACGCCTCACGCATATTCCTGGCAGGATTTGCAGGGACATGGCGGCAGGTTTCAGCAATCTTCAAGAGATGAGCCTTTTGCCTATCGTCCTTCTCTGCCGAAGCCATGGCTTCGGCCAGGTCGGCATAGCGATGAGCGTGATCTATGACTGCCTGGAGGACTATAATAGCCGACTGCCAGAAGTATATCTTATCGATATCGGTGCCGCCTGCGGCTTTATAAGCTTCAATATGCCTGCGACATTCGTTTGTGTAGCCGTTTAAGCCCACCTTAAGCAGCTTTTTCCAGGAAAGGACGGAAGTCGACTGTCCTGTTATTGCCGAGTCAAGGGACGGATCCTTGAGCTTTGCGGCTTCGGCATCCTTGGCCCAGCTTCCCACCAGCGCCTCCCACGCTTTATATGTCATAGCCGGCAACGAAGTGCTGCCGAAAAGCCTGGCGCTTTCTCTCAGAATTTCAACGTCTTCTTTACTCATATTGACTGATGCATCCAATGTAGCATCGATGCTACCGGCTTCTTCCCATATGCCGGGGATGTAGTCTCCGCATACATCGATGGCTGTCTGACAGCCGATTACCCAAGGGGTTGGCCTGCCGACTATCTCATCAAAAGGATGAATATTGATTTCAATGTTTTCAAGAACGCATTTGAGAAGCTTAGCACGGCGAATCTGGATATCCTCCCCTTCGGTTTCTCTCCAAGACTTGACGGTCCAGCGCTCTCTGTCAGCGCTGACCCTCCAGCCGGCTGCCTTCATCGCTTTTTTCCACTGCTTATTCCGCTTGCTTAAATCAACATTATCTATCTTTTTGAGCAGATCAAAGTCTACTGTTTTTGCCATTGTGCAGTGCCTCCTTATCACGTTTTTTATTTAATGCCTGTTTGCACGCGCAATGGATTTGCGGCGTATGGCTTCAAATCCATTCGGGCAGTCAATCAATGTATCTGAAACTAGCAAAACAAACCTGTTTTGCTAGTCAAAAAAATCAAATTTACTCTTTTTGCAAATGCGTTTCGTTAGGCGCATTTGCTCAGTGGACACTATTTATTTTGAGATTGAGCAGCTTACACCGTAGTTCAGGTATTTATCTCGAACTGCCATAATTTGCTCCTCGGTCATAGGTTTAAGGTCCTTAGTTGGATATGTCATATCCAGCGCTTCATATTTTGTCTTTCCTGCCCTGTGAAAGGGCATAAGCTCAAGGGCTATATCCCTGCCAAAGCCGGAGATGAATTTAGCGGTTTCGCGGATATTATCGTCCGTATCATTACATTGTGGTATCAGGGGCTGACGAAACAGAACATTCGCTCCCCGCTGCACGATATACCTGGCATTTTTATGTATTAGCTCATTATTGCAGCCGGTACACTTCATGTGCAGTGTGGGATTGATAAGCTTCAAGTCGAAATAGAAATAATCCGTTACCGGAAATACCAGCTCAAAGGCCGATGGAGAAACAAAGCCACAGGTTTCAATGCAGGTGTTGATCCCGCTTTTTTTGCACAGGCTGAAAAGCTCAAAAACAAACTCTGGATAAAGCAGAGGCTCTCCGCCGGAAACAGTAACACCTCCACCGGAATAATCGTAAAACATTTTGTCCTTTAAAACTTCCTCAAAAACCTCTTCTGATGTTTTCTCCCGGCCATAGCGGACAAGCGCTCCGTAATAACAGCTGTTTACACATTCACCGCAGGAAGTGCATTTGTCCCTGTCTATCCTGTAACCGCTGCCGGGTAGAATCGCGTCAAAACGGCAGGCTTTCATGCAGCGTCCGCAGCCTTTACATAGATTTTTAAGATAACCTATCTGTGCATTTGATACAAGGTTTTCGGGGTTTGAGCACCATATGCAGCGTAGCGGACAGCCTTTTAAAAAAACGACAGTACGTATACCCGGCCCGTCATGTATAGAATAACCCTGTATGTTTGTAATTATTGCCTGTTCCGTTTGCGATTCACCTCGATTTATGTGTATGTTATTGTAATTATTATGTAATCCGACTTTCCCAAAGTCAATGTTTATAGTATACTTCAGTTATTGGTATTTCTGATAACAGGAGGTATTTCAAACAGCAAATCTTAAGATTTGTGCCGGGGGTGATATTTAATGGGGTAAAAAGAGAAGGAAAGAGCTTCAGAGGTTTTACGATCCAACAAATAGAAATTTTCCTCACTGTAGCAAAACATCTGAACTATACAAAGGCTGCCAAAGAGCTTTATATCAGTCAGCCGGCTATAAGCAGCTGGATAATGAAGATGGAGGATTCCCTTGGTGTAAAGCTTTTCAGGCGCAGAAGCAGGGGCGTTGATCTGACGCCTGAAGGCCTGGAGCTTTATACAAAGCTGGAGCATGTATATCAGCGTTTCCGCGTTTCCGTTAACATGATTATGCGGGATATGATCAAAATGCCCAAGTTTGATATAGGCTGCCTGAATTCCATAGACATTGTTAAGCTGACCTGCGATATGATTGACAGGTTCCACTGTCATAATAAGAATGTAGATGTATATTATGAGATGTTCAATTATCAAGAGCTTCGTCAGAAGCTCATATGCAGTGAACTGGATGCCATAGTTACCCTGTATTTCGATGTTAAGAATCAGGCTAACATACATTCGAAGGTTATTGGTTCCCTTTCCAACTACTTCTTTTTCCCCAAAGCCTGGGGGAAGGATGGGGGAGATATAGCTTCTTTGCTGGATGGCAAGATTATGATTCTTGAGATTAATAACGGGGAGCGGCACGCTGTTGACATATGCCGAAGTTTTGGCTTCGAGCCGGCTTATATTACGCATGTCAACTCATATCTTGAGATAACAAAAGCAATAGCTGAAGGAGACTGCTTTACAATCGGCGGACGAGACCTGGCTAAAGACAGTCATTTTATGCCGGCTCTGAGTTCCCTGCCAAGGGAGGGCTTTAAAGAGGAAATTGCAGTTGCCTGGTATGAGAAAAACGAGAACCCATGGCTTGAGCGGTTTCTGGAATTGTTATGAGCTAGGTGTAAAGTCAGATGTTCTCTTATATAAATGCTGAATTCCAAGGTGCTTATTCCCATGCAAGTTTGCATAATACATAAATCGCATAATATTGTCAGCTATAATCCCGAAAAGAGAATCAAACATAATTTACTTGACAACGGAAGCATATGTAGTATTATTTAGTTAAATATTTTTAAATAACTCCGGATTAGTTCCGATGACAGGAGCTCTATGAAATATCAAATAATAAGCGACAGCGCCTGTGATTTAAGCCAGGAGGCTAAAGAGCTGGGCATAAGACTCGTGCCGTTTCAAATAGTATTTGACGATGAAAGAAGTTTAAAAGAGAATCTGGAAATAGATGTGCGTGAATTCTACCGATTTCTCGTGGAAAACCCCAATGTTTTTCCCAAGACCGCTCTGCCTTCCGTACAGGATTATGCCGATGTTTTCTCTGAATACGCAAGGGAGAACATCCCAATGATATGCATATGTATATCAAGCAAAATCAGCGGCTCCTATAATTCCGCGACTATTGCAAGGGAGCTTATTTTGGAGGAATACCCGAAAGCTGAAATAGAAATCATAGATTCACATTTTGCTACCGTGCTGGAGGGGCTTTTGGTACTGGAATGTGTAAGGCTGAGAGATAATATGGTATCCCTTGAGGAGAGCGCTGCCCGACTCAGAAAGACTGTAGAAACAGGTAGGATTTTTTTCTCCGTAGGAAGCGTTGACTATCTTAAAGCGGGAGGACGGATGAGCAGGTTTTCCGGTGTACTCACCTCCACGCTGGGTATGAAGCCTGTCATAACAATGAAAGACGGGAAGCTGATTTCCGAAGGGGTCACGATGAGCCGAAAAAAATCAATTGAAAAGATTAAAGCGGCGGTGGGAGAGTACATTGGCTCCATAAAGGATCAGCTTGACCTATATAATATTGTGGTGGGTTATGGATATGACCGGGGCGAGGCAGAACGCCTGAGGGATGAGCTTTATGAAATGTTAAAAGAAGCATGTTCTGCTGACGTGGAAATAAGTGTAAGGCAGATTGGTTCCACAATAGGTGTACACACAGGGCCCCATCCTCTGGGGATCGGGATATTGAAGGGAAGCTGAAAGAGGGTATAATTACGCGTTGATTACAGGGCTGACGCAGATTTGCTTTATCAGCCCTGTTTTGCGCCATGACAAGTCCGGACCTCGTCGGGCATAAAAAGATGCCCTCCGGCCACGGCCGGAGGACGTCTTTTTATGCTTTACGGTTTTTAAACGCAGCAGTCTTTCCCAGGAGGGTCAATTTACCTGGGCGGCAGGTAGTCACTGGGATTAACGTTTTGGCCGTCAAGTGTCATTTCAAAATGGAGGTGGGTGACATCTCCGGCCTCTGCAAGGGAAGTTTGTCCGATAGCTCCGATAACGTCGCCCATGGATACATAGTCATCAACGGCTACCGTTGGCAACTCGGCCAGATTGCTGTATATGCTCCGAAGCCCACCGCCGTGGTATATAACCACGGTCGTGCCCATCATCTGATCCTTGTAGATGTCCTCTACGGTTCCGGAGGCTACTGCTATTACTTTCGCTCCCAGCTCTCCGCTTATATCAATACCTTTATGCGCGCGCCAATCCATCATTGTACGGTCATAAACAAGGGCTTCAACGGAATGAGGGGTCATAATGCTACCGGTGACAGGCCAAACGAATGTGGTTGGAGCCAGATCGGGTTCATCCTCCGTCACGCTCATTACGTCCTCGTTTGGCGTGCTTTCCACTGCCGATACCTGGGAATCAGTTTTTTCTTGAACAAGAGTGTTTTCAGAGGGTGGGTTTATTTCAGGTTGCGGAGCCGCTGTGGAGGGCGGGTTTATTTCATTGGGATTAACCGTAGGTATCTCTATTGGGGTGTGGGTTGGAAGTGTTGCCGTTACCCTTATACTGAGGTCTTCATCTAAATCTAGTCCGGTTCTGCGTACTGTGTAGGTGAGCACCCAAGCCGAAACGCCGATGACAGCTACACACAGGAAAAGGACTATGTAAAAGCCCTTATTTCCCATGAACTTTGCAAGTCGTTCCAGCATAGAGCCTTTTTTGCTGTTCATATGGTTTTTCCTCCAAAAAAATATCTCTGCCGTCATTATTGACAGCAGAGATATTTTTTATACAAATATTACCACTAAAATTTTCGGAAAAACAACAGCGGTAAAATTACTTATTCAAGTTAAGAAATGCCGCCATACCGGGATACTTTGCTGCGTCATAGAGCTCTTCCTCGATTCTGAGAAGCTGGTTATATTTGGCAACCCTGTCCGTCCTTGAGGGGGCGCCTGTTTTGATTTGCCCGGCGTTTAGGGCAACGGCCAGGTCGGCTATTGTTGTATCCTCAGTTTCACCGCTTCTATGGGATATGACGGCGGTGTAGCGGGCACGGTTAGCCATCTCAATGGCGTCAAGGGTCTCAGTAAGGGTGCCGATTTGATTGACCTTTATGAGAATAGAGTTTGTTACACCCAGTTCTATACCCTTTGACAGGCGGCTGGTACTTGTCACAAACAGATCGTCGCCGACAAGCTGTATCCTGTCACCCAGAGCCTGGGTCAGAAGCTTCCAGCCGTCCCAATCCTCTTCGGCCATCCCGTCTTCGATGGAAATAATGGGATATTTTTCAACGAAATTTTTCCACATTTCCACCATATCCTCCCGGCTCATCTTTTTGCCGGCTTTGGGTAAAAGATAATATCCGCCCTCTTCCTCTACATACCATTCGGATACAGCGGGGTCCATGGCAATCATAAAATCGCTGCCGGGCTTGTAGCCGGCTTTTTCTATAGCCTCCACCAGTGCCTTGAGAGCCTCTTCATCTGTAGCCAGATTTGGAGCGTAGCCTCCTTCGTCGCCGACACCCGCGGAGCTGACCACCTTCTTGAGAGTATGGAAAACTTCGGCGCACATTCTCAGCGCTTCCCGGAAGGAATCTGCAGAGACGGGCATTATCATGAATTCCTGAATATCCACGTTGTTTGAGGCGTGAGCTCCTCCGTTGAGAACATTCATCATGGGGACGGGCAGGGTTTTTGCATTTGCTCCACCAATATACCTGTAAAGGGGCATTCCCAAGGAATTGGCGCAGGCCTTAGCTGCGGCCAGGGAGACGCCCAGAATTGCGTTGGCGCCCAGACGGGACTTATTCGGAGTACCGTCCATTTCGCAAAGAAGCTTGTCCAGGGAGACTTGCTCGAGAGCGTTAAAGCCGATTATAGCATCGGCAATCTCTTCGTTTACGGCCGCAACTGCGCTCAATACTCCCTTGCCCAGATATCTTGACTCGTCCCCGTCCCGAAGCTCGCAGGCTTCGAAGATGCCGGTAGAGGCTCCGGAGGGAACAGCCGCCCTGCCAAAAGAACCGTCTTCCAGCCAGATCTCGACTTCCACTGTGGGGTTTCCTCTGGAATCCAGAATCTCACGGGCCAGAACGTCAGTTATCTCCAAAATCTTGCTCATCATATCATTCCTTCTTTATATAATTATATGCTCAAAATTTTGCGCCTTATCGTATGATAAGGCTTTTGCCGGTCATTTCGGGTGGCTGCTCCAGGCCCATCAGATCAAGAATTGTGGGAGCGATATCACAAAGCCTGCCCTCGGACAGCTTGACATCGGCCCCGCATATGATGAAGGGCACAGGGTTTTTTGAATGTGCAGTAAAAGGGGAGCCGTCCTGGGCGATTATTTTGTCCGCGTTTCCGTGGTCTGCGGTGACAATGGATATGCCGCCTGCCTCGGCCGTTGCCTCAACTACCTTTCCCACACAGTCGTCAACTGTCTCAACAGCCTTCACAACCGCGCCGAAATTTCCCGTATGGCCCACCATATCGCAGTTGGCGAAATTGACGATGACAACGTCATATTCGCCGCTTTTCAGCTTTTGACATGTAGTGTCCGCAATCTCATGGGCTTTCATCTGGGGTATCAGGTCATAGGTTGGGAATTCCTTTGCGGACGGTATAAGAATCCTGTCCTCGCCGGGAAACTTCATTTCCGTTCCGCCGTTAAAAAAGAAAGTTACATGGGCGTATTTTTCAGTCTCGGCAATTCTGAGCTGGGTCATTCCCATTTTGCTGATAAACTCACCAAAGGTATTTTTCAGATATTCAGTCGGATAGGCAACCTTTACGTTCGGCATATCCGCGTCGTATTCGGACATGCATATGAAATTTACGTGAAAAAAACCGTTTTTCCGGTCAAAATCTGTGAAGGCGGGATCCACAAAGGCTCGGGTGATTTGCCTTGCCCGATCTGGCCGGAAATTGAGAAAAAAGATAGTATCTCCCGAGTTGATAAGCCCATTACTATCGCATATTACCGGTTCTACAAATTCATCTGTTATGTCCTGCGCATACGATTCTTCAATAGCCTGCAGAGGGTTGGCAACAATTTTTCCCGTGCCGTATACCATGGCCTCGTATGCCAGTTTAGTGCGCTCCCAACGCTTGTCCCTGTCCATGGCGTAGAATCTTCCCATTATGGTTGCAATGCGGCCGATACCTATGTCCCGGCAAACAGACAGGCATCTTTCCAGATAGCTTTTGCCGGAGGTGGGAGAGGTATCCCTGCCGTCCATAAAGGCATGTATGAACACATTATTTATATCGCGGCTCTTAAGCAGCCTGAGCATTGCCTTTAAATGGTACTCATGGCTGTGGACACCGGCATCGGAAAGCAGTATCAGGATATGGGCATTGCCTCCGGTGAGCTTGCACTCGGCTATTGCATCATTTAACACACGATTCTCGTAAAAGGTTCCGTCTTTTATAGAATTTGAGATGCGAAGGAGGCTCTGATAGACAATCCTTCCCGCACCTATATTCATATGTCCGACTTCGCTGTTTCCCATGGTCCCACACGGAAGGCCAACATCCTCGCCGGTTGCCGAAAGGCGGGTATGAGGATATTTATTGAAAAGGGAATCCAATACAGGTGTGTTTGCACTGTATATTGCGTTGCCTTGACGGCTTTCGGACAGACCAAAACCGTCCATAATAATCAGGGTTGTTGGAGTTTTCATCAAATACCTCGTTTTTCACTGGTTGGCGGCAAGTATGATTGAGTAAAACTTCTCAGGATCAAGAGAAGCTCCGCCAATCAAGCCTCCGTCTATATCGGGTTGCGCCAGAAGCTCCGCGGCGTTATCACCATTCATGGAGCCTCCGTATAGTATTGATATTGATCGGGCGATACGGGCGCCATAGAGAGATCTTAGCTGCGCTCTTATCTCCTTGCATACCTCGCCTGCCTCTTCGGAAGTGGCAGTCTTACCTGTGCCAATTGCCCATACCGGCTCGTATGCTATGACAACCTTGCGTATTTTATCGGCGGGCACGCCGGAAAGAGCGATTTTCAGCTGGAGACGGATGTGGTCCAATGTAATGCCCATTTCGCGCTGCTCAAGTGTTTCACCCAAGCATATTATTGGAATTAGGCCGTTTTCTATTGCGATATTAACCTTTAAATTGACTTGCTTATCCGTTTCTCCGTAATACTGGCGCCTTTCGCTGTGACCTACGATGACATATTTGGCACCCAGATCCTTGACCTGGGCAGCACTGATCTCTCCGGTATATGCACCCTTTGCCTCTGTGCATATGTTTTGCGCGCCCACATGTATTCGCGCGTTGCTGAATGTCTTGAGGGCGGCCTGCAGCATCAGACTGGGTGGACATATCACTATCTCACACCATTTCACCTTGGGCGCAAGGCACTTGAGCTTTTCACCATAGCCCTTTACCTCCGAGGGCAGCAGATTCATTTTCCAGTTGCCCGCTATGATTGTTTTTCTGTATTTTCTGTTCATATATTTAGCCCCATTTCTCAATTGTCTATGGAAAAAGAGTTAACCTGCGCTTATTGAGGCGCTATAACGTCTGCAAAAATTATATTATAAAACTATTTATCAAGAAGGCATGATATTCCGGGCAGCTCCTTGCCTTCAATGAATTCAAGGGTAGCTCCGCCACCTGTTGCGTTATGGTCAATTTTATCCTGTAAGCCGTATTGGTGCACTGCGGCGACGGAATCTCCGCCACCTATCACAGTATATGCTTCGGTTTCCGCCATTGCTTGGGCAACGGCCCTCGTGCCGGCAGAGTAGGCAGGGAACTCGAAAACGCCCACAGGCCCGTTCCAAAAGACAGTTCCGGCATGTTTTATTATATCAGTGAAGCTCTTGATGGTTTTCTCTCCGATATCAAGGGCCATCATATCCTCCGGCACCCTAAAAGCGTCGCAGGGCTCCGGAGGAGAGTCTGGGCTGAAAGCGGCTGTTATTTGAACATCATCGGGAAGAACCAGGCGGACATTGTTTCTTGTGGCTTTTTCGATCATTTCCAATGCATATGTCAGCTTTGAATCATCTACCAGGGAGTTTCCGATGGAGCCCCCAAGGGCTTTGACAAAGGTATTTGACATAGCCAAGCCTATAAGAAGAGAGTCCACCTTATCCAGGAGATTGTTGATGACTCCCAGCTTATCCGCTATTTTAGCCCCGCCCAACACTGCTACCATAGGGCGGCGCGGATTATGGAGAGCCTTTGTAAGCGCTTTAAGCTCGGCATCAATTAAAAAACCGCAGTAAGCGGGCAGATAGGCTGCCACACCTACAGTGGAGGCATGGGCTCTGTGTACTGTTCCAAAGGCGTCCGACACAAAAATGTCCGCATATGAGGCCAGCTTCTTTGAAAACTCAGTATCATTTGCCTCCTCTTCCTTGCGAAAGCGGAGATTCTCCAGCAGCATCACCTGCCCGGGAGCAAGAGAGGAAGCCAGGGAGCTTGCATGCTCACCGACCACGTCATCGGACATTTTTACTTCAATACCAAGGTATTCTGATAGCCGCTCCGCAACGGGCTTTAGGGATAGCTCCGGCTTTACCTCGCCCTTCGGCCTTCCCAAATGGGAGCAGAGAACAAGTGCGGCGTTATTATCTAAAATATATTTAATGGTGGGCAAAGACGCGGTAATCCTTGTATCATCGGTTATTTTTCCGTTTTCCATCGGAACGTTGAAATCGCAGCGGAGTAATACTTTTTTTNCTGATAAGTCCGCATCAGCCACAGACTTTTTATTGTATTTCATAAATGCCTCCTTCTGTATCGCGTTATGTAAGCTCAAATTAAAAATTCCGGGTCAAATGGCTCCAGGTCAGGCGGAATTGACGCTATTAGCCATCTTGCCCCGGCAAATAAGGTTTTTAAAACCCTGCCGGCGCAACGCCTCATAGCATATGACAGCAACCGAGTTGGACAGGTTCAAGCTTCTGGCATCCGAAATCATCGGTATCCGGATACATCTGTCATAATACTTTTCAAGTATTTCGGCAGGAAGTCCCGCCGTTTCCTTTCCGAACAGTATATAGCATCCGTCCTCAAACTCGGCATCTGTATATATCTGCGGA
>JGI24712J26585_10001417_pt1 | contig 20471 bp, 22 predicted proteins | sample BioPla3DNA2_FD_26585 | JGI IMG/M metagenome (IMG submission 26585) | reverse complement strand
TGCCCCTACACGAGCCACTAACTCTGCAATGGAAAAAGGCTTGGAAAGATAGTCGTCCGCCCCCAGTCCGAGTCCCAGTACCTTGTACATGTCATCCGTTCTCGCAGTTAGAAAAATAACAGGGATGGTGCTGTATTCCCGTATTTTGCGAAGAAGATTAAATCCGTCCATCATTGGCATCATCACATCAAGGATGGCAAGATCAACCTTCTGTGCCGTAAGGATATCCCATGCCTCCTTGCCGTTTTGTGCTGTCAAGACGGTATATCCGTTTTCTTCAAGACTGATTTTTATTAAATTTCGAATATCCTCCTCGTCGTCTGCAATTAAGATATTCATATGATTTAGCCCTCCCAACAATATTTTTGCATAATTCAAAATTGCTATTTCTTTTCATTATAAAACTGTTCAAACAAAATTACCAGCTCTTACTTATCTACCTTACTACTGTTTTACTGGTCACTCAAATTTTACTTATACAAAAAGTCTACCCATTAAAAAGGGCAGACTTTATCACAATTCTTTTGGGCAATATTGGCTGATACTCTGCTATTTCAGATGTTCCCTTACTGAACACATGTAGGTTAATATCCGTATCAGGTCCTTTGAACAAACGATGTTCGAACCATTCAGGTTCTCGAATGCGCAGGCTATAGCCGGCAGCTTCCAATGCCGGAACATAGGATGGCTCATCTGCAGAATTCTCCACAACCAGCACTATATCAATGATCGGCTTGGCACAAAGTCCCGGAACAGAAGTAGAACCAACATGTTCAATTTTCAAAGCTTTTTTACCGAGTACCGAACGAATTCGGTTTGCTTCCCGTTCGAAAATTTGGGGCCAGTCCGGATCATATTCCACAATAGTGATTTGTGCATTATGTGGTTTCAGGTCTCCTACTGTAATCTTCTGAAGTTCTTTATCGCTTATAGATGTATCGTTTCTTTCCGATGGCATCCTATCTCACTCCTTTGTTGGTTAAATGCCTGTTAGATTATAGTTGTTCATCGGGATACTATCTGCTTCACTTCATTATAAAGCTTCTCAAAACTCCCCTTTTTTCGTTCTACACTTGAAACTATCCCTTATAGTTCTTCCAACGTCAAATTGTTTTTCCATCACCAAGCAAAATTAATGGATATCTGCACAACAGGAAAATCAGTTTTAAGTACATTCCGTTTAAATATTATATAAATAACAAAAAATTGTACGCCCTTAAATTGGGAGTACAATTTTTATATTTCTTTCGTTATATGGTTTTTAGCTTGATATTTAGGTAGTTACAATAAAACTATAGACTTTTATGTGTTCCATCACAATATGGAGGATTTTTGGTTTGCTTGCAGGCACACAAATATGCTGTTTCATCTTTTTCAGCAGTAAATTCCATAGGTGAAAATGAAGTGCCTTTATGTGCACCATTACAAAATGGCTGATTGGAACTTCTTCCACATGAACACCAATAATAAGTTTCACCCTTTTTAAGTTCCACTTGAATAGGTGATTTCCCGGCAATTACAGGCTTATCCATTCTAATCGCTCCTTATTATTTTTACTCTGTCTTTTATCTTATGAAAAAGTCCATATTTTATTCATTAAATAGTTCTTTTTTGAACTGCAATTTCCAATGCTAAATTCGCTGTGGATTTGAAAAGTGAATAATAAACAATCAAGATATTTTCAGATATTTTATTTGCTCCCATGTAATCATCCTTTATAATAAATTTTATAAAAGAATTAAAAATTCCTGGGTAATACATAAGACAAGGTAATAGCTACCTTGTCCTTTCCTTATAATACTTATATTTATAATCTTGATGCAAAATGATTCATCGCTTCTTTTACTTCCTCAATTGCTTCAGGTTTTATGAGCTCAAAATATTTAGGCAGGGTTTCTTCAAAATAGGCTTTATCAAATGTTCCAGCGTCCTGACGAGCAAAACCTTCTTCCAGTAATGCTTTTGCTTCTTCCTTTTTATCATCTTTTGCCCGTTCCATAAAAAAATTATAAAACATTTCTTGTCCTGGGTTCATAATCAACTTTCCTTTCCATATTTAAAGTTTATAAATCATTATTTTTAGCACAAGTCTTTAAGTTATTCCGTTTTTTAGCCTAAAACTCTAAATAGGTCTAAATCTCTACGGTTAAATATAATTATATACCCAGTTCTGTTACCATTCAATCATTGTTAAGTTTTTGGCATCATAAGCCTTATAATATTTCAATGAATGTGTACTTCTATTTTTTACAACTCGCATATAAGAAGCGTCCATAGCCTATCTCTGAAACATTTTTCATCAACTCTCCATTTAACCAAAGTGCAGTATCAGCAAAATTTCTATTTTCCAACGGCCATTTGGAGTGATGGTTGGATTGAAAATCTTCATCTGACAAGGCATTTAATTTTTCCACCCACTGATCGTGAAGGGAGAAGACTTGTTGGTACAAAGCCCCAATAGGCTTCTTCCTCATCCAAATTGTTTGTATAATAAAGATAAAGCTGCCAGCACATATCAAGCTGAAACAATATGCTCTCTTTAATTGTAAAATTCTTCATTAGTTATAACACTCCTTATCTTTTCACCGCTTGATTCAGAGCCTGATCAGAATATACTACTAATCCATGCTGATTACAATACACATAGAATTTGCCGCCCTTATTCATAGGAATCCTGCAAGTGGGGCTTTGTTCCGGATACAAACGGTTCAGAAATACTCTATCGGTCTTTACATAAGCTACAAAAGAAATATAATGTTCTTTGGTCATCGGATGGTCAAAGGTTATAAAATAGTCCATATCAATTTCCTCAACTGTAATTTTAATTGCATCCGATACATCTTTAGGCAGTAGACGTTCCAGTTTTCTCCCACAGCAGAAAATAGAGGCACTTCCTGTGCTGACCAGAATATTGCCGCAAGTAGGACAAACATAAAAACGTACTTTGTCAATGTTTCCGCTGTCCGGCTTGTTTGATGTAATTTCGCCTTCCATCATCTGTTTCATATCCACACCCAAAATGGTAGATAACTCTGGCCATAGAGACAGATCCGGGCATCCTAAACCACATTCCCATTTTGAAACCGTTTTACTTTGAATCCCCAGTGCATCTGCAATATTTTTTTGAGTAAGCTTTTTTTCTTTTCTAAGCTTGGCAATCAACTGTCCTATTTTCACACAGTCCATGCCCTCACCTCCATCTCTGTTAGTATAACATATTTATAGAAATCTTACGACGACATCTGTATCAAAGTCTAAATCAAGATTATCCGTCAAATTCTTTTGAACCCTTTGCGTACTCAACAAGGTCACAACTCATAATAAAGGAGCTGTTGACTAAACATTTAGTACAACAACTCCTTCTGATTAAGGAATTGATTAAATATTTAAAATGCGGAAATGGGAACAACAGGCACCACTACTTAATCCAATTTCAAAATTAACTCAAGAACCCTCTTTGCACAAATTTCCATTTCTTGCCGAAAAATTAAACCTAATGCTTTGGCTTCCATAAGACGTTCCGGGTAACCGCAACCCATTTTGACATCATTTCCTGCTTTCACTTCTTTATAATGTTCTCCATAGGTCCACCAATCCGTAGTGACCATGCCTTCCCATCCCCATTCGCCTCTCAGGATATCTTCCAGCAGCTCTCTATTTTCAGATGCCCGATGTCCATTAATGATATTATAAGAGGACATAATGCTCCATGGTTTTGCTTCTTTAACAATGATTTCAAAGGGTTTTAAATAAATTTCCCTGGCTGCTCGTTCAGACACTCTGGAATCGCTGTTCTTTCTGTTGGTCTCCTTGTTGTTTAGAGCAAAATGTTTGACAGTTGCTCCAATATGCTGAGATTGAATCCCTTTTACCATGGCTGCAGCCAGTTTGCCAGTTAAAAACGGATCTTCGGAATAATATTCAAAGTTACGGCCACACAAGGGACTTCTGTGTATATTCACTGCCGGAGTNANCCATACTGAAATNTTATTTTCCTTTACTTCTTTGGCACCTGCTTCCCCTACTGCATATACAATATCTGCATCCCAAGTACAAGCCAAGAGCGTTGAACAAGGCCAGGCAGTCGTATTAACCCCACATTCCGGGGCAATTCGTAATCCAGCTGGTCCATCAGCAGTCATTACATTAGGGATACCGTATTCTGGCATATTTCCATATCCAAAAGTATTGGCAACCCCTGTATTAGGCTGCCCCCCTAATAAATGGGCTACTTCTTCATCTGTCATCTGTGCCAGGAATTCATCTATGGAAATCTTGCCGTCAGCCACCTCATAAAGAGTATGTATGCCGTTTTCATGTGGCTCTTTCCATAATTGATAACGGCCTCTTGCACGAACTTCCGGTGCATACCCTTGTGTCATTTCTATGGGCATTTTTTCAATACCGCATGCATCAGGATCATTAGGTTCTTTTAGAGGAAGTTTCTCAAAACTTCCATCCGCCCGCATTCTTTCCTTTAATGAAGTGGGGGCTAATTTTTCAGCAAGCTGCTTTACAACTCTGTTTTGAGGTGCAGTATAAACAAAATCAATTCTTTTTACATCCCTTACAGAAGTTCCTACAAAAAATACATACTCCCCTGCCTCAAGAACATAGGCAGACTTCTGAACCTTACCCAAATCATCATAAGAAGCCATGTCATCCACCGAAAATTCAAGTTTTACAAGCTGAGTCTCTCCAGGCTTCACTAAACGAGTCTTTTGAAAAGCAATTAAACTTTTAGCAGGCTTCCCAAGAAGTCCCTGAGGGGCTCCAAAATAAAGCTGGATGACTTCTTTTCCTTCCATAGAACCTGTATTGGTTACATTAACCAAAACCTTAATAAAATCTTTTTCCTGTCTTATTGAAGCAACGGAATAATCAAAAGATGTATAGGATAATCCATATCCAAAAGGATAATTGACCTTATCTGCAGCACCGGGAATCGTCTCGAAATAACGATACCCTACATAAATATCTTCGGTGTAGTCAACGTAGTCTTCAGATTCGTGGAAATTATATGTAGAAGGATAATCTTCTAATCTTTTTGCAAAGGTATCTGATAATTTGCCTGAAGGATTACCTATTCCACAAAGAAGTTCCGCAGCGGCACTTCCTCCTTCCATGCCCCCTTGCCATGCCATTAAAACCGATTGAATGGCATCGTCATTTACAAACCATTCCGTATCCACAATACCTCCTACATTCAAAACAACAATAACTTTGTTAAATGCCTCTTTCACAACATTTACCATTTCAATTTCTTTTTTGGTCAGATAAAAATCACCGTTTTCAAAGATTCCATCCGCTTTCTTTGCAAAAAGTGCTTCAGGTCCTATGAGATTGTTGCTGTTTTTGTCAAAAGTGCTTTTTCGATCCCATCCTTCTCCTGAAAAACGACTAATAGAAATAATTGCGGTATCTGTAAATGCTCTAGCCTTTGCTAAAAGCTCACGGGGAACGTCCGGTTCTACTGTCAGGCCCGGTACGGCACCCTTTGCATACTGCTCCTTAACATTTTCCCGATAAAAGTCTGCCAGTTCTTCGAACACAGTAACTCTTTCCTTTAATGCCTTCATGCCGTCATATAGATTAGTAACATATTCAACCGTCACATCACCACTGCCACCGCCGCCTTTAACATAGTCAAATGTACCTTTTCCAAACAATGCAACTTTTGCCCCTTTGGGCAATGGAAGGACATGATTCATATTTTTTAAAAGAACCATACCTTCTTTTGCAGCATTCTTTGATAATTCTCGATGCTCTTTGGATGCTGTCACCTTTTGGTTGTTTTCCCCCAAAGGCAGATCGGGCTGAAACCTTGCCCTTTGCCATTTAATCATATGAATTCCCCCTAATCTGTAATAAATCTGCGACTTAAAGATATCACTTGAATTCTCTTATATTTTATACTTCATAAAAATTCTCAAACAAGTTGATTTCTGACTTTTTATTCGGTCAATATTGACTTTTTTATAGTCCTATGATACCTTCGTCGTAGCTACACATTTTCCAAAAATACTTTATATGAAGGGATGAATCAACTAATGTCCATCCATGAAATCATTACTCCTAAACCACAACTACCTGTTTATTTTGATATCTACCACACTTATAATCAGATNATCCCTAACCATTGGCATAATCATGTAGAAATCCTGTACATTTTTGAGGGGACAAATCATATTGTTTTAAATGAGGAAAAATACATCCTCCATCAGAATGATTTATTTGTTGTAAATTCCGGGGATATTCATTTTACAAGAAGTCTGGGTGCCTCTAAGGTTCTGTTGCTTCAAATCCCCTATGAACTCCTTGAACAGTGTGTGGAGCATTTCGATAGGATACAATTCAGACAATATTATCCTTATAAAAAACTAAATGAATATCCCATATATCAAAAGATGATCTCTCATCTTCTTAATCTAGCAAATCTTTATGTTCAGGCAGAAGAAGGATATCAATTCTTATTTATCAGTGAACTATATCTGTTTCTGCACATACTCTATGGCAATTACTCCATCTTGAAAGATCCTGCAAAAGATACCAAATCTGTGAAGCATTTGGGGCGGTTAAAGAAAATTATCGATTATGTGGAACAACATTATCAAGAACCCATCCCCCTGGAACAAATAGCCTCTTTGGTTGCTTTGAATCCGGAATATTTCTGCCGTTTTTTTAAAAAACATATGGGACTTACTTTTATAAAATATCTTAACTTGGTAAGACTTGCCCGAATTCATAACGACATACTTCAAACAGATGATAGTATTACAATCATTCAAGAACGACATGGTTTCACCAACTATAAATTATTTAATCATATGTTTAAAGAAGCATACGGATGCACACCTTCCAACCTTAGAGCTAAGCATATAAGACATAAATAAGATACGATGCAACCCCAAATATTTATTGGTAACTAGTAACCTTCAATAGCAAATCCCCCCTATGGCAGATACTTCATGTCATAGAGGGGATTTTTTATAAAAATCTTGCGATGATTTGTACCAATCTTGCTGGAAGCTCTTTTAAATCGCTTATATCCAATGTATTTTCAGCTCCGTAAAGCTCACGGATAGCTTCTTTATCCTGCCCAATAGCTGCGGCAAGAAATTGAATACCTTTTCGCCTGTATTCCTGAAGTGTATTTTTCATATCATAAGCTGCTTTTTNCCCGGTGTAATCAGGCATAGCCTTAGGTTGTCCATCNCTTAGGCTAATGATTAATTTCGTCTTTTGAGGTGCCTTAAGCAATCTGTCAGAAAGAATGCGTAATGCCATACCATCCCGGTTATTGCTTCGGGCCTGAATGTTCATAAGCGAATACTTTTCATCCGGATCTTTACTTTCAAAGTCTACATAGGAATAAACAGACATTTGCTCCAGCTTGGAGCGGTCTGCCGTATCGCCGTAGACCATAATCGGAATACCGCACCCGGTACAGAATTCATATAATGCCACTGCTGCCTGCTTTGCCGCTTCTAAACGTCCAAAAGCTGACATAGATGCGGATTCGTCAATCCTGAGGGCCACAGCAAGGGATGGCTCTTCCTCTGGGGGACGCTTTCGTGCGAACACACGAAAATCCATTGAGGCAACCTGCTCTGCACAGAATCTTGTGCCGTAAAGCTGAGATTTAGCAAATTCCGCAGAAACCTCATGTTCCAAAAGCGGATTGGTTTTATGAATGAGTTCCCGAATAACTGGCATCAAGTTCGCCGCCATCTTATGATACTCTTCCCTGTTTTGATCTGTAGCTTCCGGACGATGGACAATAAGCTTAATATCATCATGCAGGCTGCCTTGAACACTTTGCCGGGCATCTTTATTTAATTGTTTTCGAAATTCTTTTTTCTGCGATTCATTTGTTTTGGACTGATTCAATTCATGATATAGTGGTGTGCCGTTTTCCCCATTATCATTACTGGAAACAGCAGTTTTTTCATCACTGCTTTTATCTGAGTTTCCCTCACTATCTGCTGATTTTCTTAAATGTACTGCGTCTTTGTCTGCTTCGTCTGTTTCAGAAGAAACCTCCCCATCTGCAGAAAGTTTAATTTCCATGACTTCGGGATTTTCTTTTTCTAAATTAGAAGAACGGATAGTATCCAATTCTTTAAGCTTCTCGGTTAACCCTTGACGCTGCAGCGCCTCTTCTAAAATGGCAAGTTCCTGTGGGTCAGTGGTAATTTTATAAAGCACTTTATGATATAGCGACTCCTGTACGGATGCACCGCTATGAACGGCATCCACCCAAAAGATATAGGAACGCATTCCTGCTACACCTTTAATGGCATTTGCCCGAGCGGTTTTATCTAGCAGTATAATCGTTTCCGCTAAAAGAGAAAGCACCTCTTCCGACTGACAGTCGGTCTTTGCTTTAGCCCGTTCCATCATCACTTCTTTAGGCGGCAAGTCAAGCTTTTCTGCATGCTGTACTCGATCTCTCAATGCTTCGTTTAAAGGTCGACACCCATTGTACCCTCGGTTTGTTGTAATCACCGCAATAAAATCCGGGTGTCTTCGGGCGATGCGCGTTGGTAAATTCAAACTGCCGTCTGGTTCTAAGACGGAATTGAGCGCCATTAAGACCGCAGCGTCTCTAATCACAGTAGGTTCCTGAATCTCTAAGAGCCATCCATTTTCATAGGCACGAACTATTTCTGACGGATAATAGCGGTATTCCACAGCATCTGATTGACTATTTTCTTCCGAAAGTACCGGAAGAATAGAACCTAAAATATCTGACTTATCCATATCTGCAAAACAGGTGATTTTAGTATAAGGCAAGTTAAAAGCAGCAGATAAAGCTTTGGCAAGCTGGGTTTTACCCGAACCTGCATCACCCTCTAATAAAATGGTACTGATTTTCATTTCGCCCCGATTCCAATTTCTTACGACTTCCTGATAAATGCGCTTTTCTGCCTCGCTTTCAATATGCGACGGCAGTTTTTTCCAGACAAGGGCTTGTTCCTCTTCTGTTAGCTGTCTGTCTGGTGACAGTACACAGGTCTTTCTCATTAATAACACTCCAATTCTTCTAAAATTCGTGTCAGCACGCGCTGCCGTTCTCCAATGATTTCTCCTAAATCATTTAGGCTCTGGGCAAACGCCTTGATGTCCTCATTAATATTTTTGTTATCCGTACAAACTTCTACGGGCAAAACGCCTCCCTGCACCCCAACACGTTCTATAGTCGGATTTTCCGGATCATATAAAAGGGGAAGTCGATAGGCTTCTTTAAAGTACAGCAATGTCCGGGATAGTAAAATCATCAAGTCAAACACCTGATGAATCGGTAATTCCTGAGCTAACTCGAATTCTCCGTCTTTACCGGTTTTCCATATCTGTGCGGCAATCTGCATTTTTTTATTTTCTTCCAGTATCGGTTCTCCTAAAGTTAAACGCTTGATATCAGATTGGTAAGCATTTCTGCCATCTACACGGTCATATCCATTGGATACAATAACTGCTTTTTCATTCATCTCCATATCCTCCTTGCATTCGGATCAGCAGCAAAACACTGCTCTCTTAATTTTTCTAATTCCTCTGTATGGTCTTCATTGGGATCTTCATATTTTAAGACTTTAATAACGGATAGTTCAAAGCCTTCCTGACCATATTGATTCCACAGTTCCTGCAATCGTTTATTGGGATGCATCCTGGCATTTAGTTTCACAGTGGTACTGTTGAAGTCTGCTTTTGTATCTGTAGAAATGCCCAAAAATGCCTCTCCCGTTTCTTTACAGCAATAAGATATAACACCCATTTCAGGGCGTCTATGTTTATACATTTCCAAAAGTTCTTTTTTCCTTCTTATATCCATTGTGCTCACCTCGACTTTAGTATAAACCAAGATACTTTAAAAAATAATCCACGCTCCGTAGACAATAAAACGGATTAGTCCTGTACACTTGCACCGACTAATCCGTTTTCTCAATCATCTTTCTTATTCAAAAGAACACTCTCAAAGCTTTTCTTTTTAATATACTCTGTCCTAAACCACTCTTGTACAATACACTTTGGCTATTGCTTTCAATAAGATTTCATTTTCTTTCCTCGTTTTTACTGCTATCCTGTAATAACCTTTTGATAATCCTCTAAAATTCTCACAATCCCTAATCAATATCCCTTGCTTTAATAATGCTTCATACAAAAGCTTTTCGCTGTAAAGAAGTATAAAATTGGCCTCTCCTGGAAATGTTTTTACTCCCAGCTGATTTAGATGTTCCAATAAAAATTGTCTTTCTTTTCTTACATAATCCACAGTTTTAGCGATAAAAGACGATTGTTTTACACAAGCAATACCTGCCTCCTGTGCAAATGTGGATAAGTTCCACTCCGGGAGATGTTGTCTTATCTTTTCTAAAAGGCTTGTATTGCTGCACACCAAATATCCCAGCCTAACTCCCGGGATGGCATAAATCTTTGTAAATGCACGAACAAGCAATAAGTTATCGTATGTATCGATTTCCGGCAGTATAGAAAATTCATTGCCGCAGAACTCGATAAAACATTCATCAAGAACCACCCATATATTTTTCTCCTTGCATATCCTCAATAGCTTCTTTAGATAATCTCTATTCATCAGCTTTCCAGTTTTTTTCGATCTCTTTTATAGATTTTATAAGCCTGTTTTCCATTAAAGTTTCTGCCGCTTAAAAAGGCTGCAAGAATCATAAGATAAGCACTGATTCTGGATGGAATATAATTTACAACATCGTCCAGTTTCGCTGCAGTTCTTCCAAAATAGAGATATTTATCATTTTTATAGCCAATCATAGAATCCATTGTGTTGAGGGCTTTATAAAAAAATCCAAGAACAGGCCCTCCAAGCGCCGTATACAGCATGGGTGCAATCACACCATCTGAAGTGTTCTCTGCAACCGTTTCAACAGCGGCTTTTGCCACCCCTTCTTCATCAAGAAGTTCTGTATCCCTGCCTACAATCATGGAAACTGCTTTTCTGGCACCCTCCAGTCCTTCTTCCTTTAAACGCTTATATACTTTCATGCTTTCAACTTTAAGAGACTTTACAGCTAAAATCTGATAAGTCATAAGAGTTTCTATCAGAACACCAAAATAAGGATGTATGCCATATGCTCCTACTAAAATAAAAGCAGCTACAATGGTGGTTATTGCCAAAACCACAACAACCAGGATAGCTCCATTGACTAACTCACGCTTTTGGTTCCTGTCACTTTCATGTATTAATAGTCTTTTTTCTAATTCTGCTATCCCTTTTCCTATCCAGCGAATCGGGTGGGGAAAATAATAAGGATCTCCCAATAGCAAATCCAGAAGAAACCCTAAACAAAATGCCAATAGATGATACTTCATAATTTTATTCTCCCATAATTTTTTTAAGTTCTACAATTTGAGGTTGCTTAATTCTTCCCTTTAAGGTACAAATATAGCCCTTGCCATTAGCCACCTGATAATCAAAATACTCTCCTCCATGATACCTGCTGAGTAAAGACATCATTGTCCCTCCATGGACAATCATTCCTGCGGTTATGGCACACTCCTTCTTTTGAGCCGACAAGCTTCTCAACATTTTTTGAAATCCTTTCTCACAGCGGCTGTTAAAATCCTCTCTGCTTTCTCCTTCTGGAAAAGGCAGGGCACCATTGCTGTCAATCCACGCCTGGTACCGTTCATCTCCTTGCAACTCCAAATAATTTTTCCCTTCAAAAATCCCAAAGTCCATTTCTGACCATTCCGGTACGATGATTGGTTCTTTATCAGGATAGAGCACCCTGGCAGTTTCCAGGCAACGCCTCATGGGACTGGAAAACAGATAATCAACATCCGGATAAATCCTGGCGCTTTTTGCTTCTTGCAATGCCTTGATGCCTTCTTCACTTAAAGTCTCATCTGCCTTTCCTAAGTAACGGTGTTCTTTATTGGATGCCGTTATTCCATGGCGTATCATTACAAGCTTTATTTGATTTTCTGCCCAATACCGCATATGACACGCACCACCTCATCCGCCTGATTTGCCAAGTTTACAAGAATTCTTCCTGTTCGTTCCCTATATTCTCTTTCAAAAGAATCTGCAGGGACAATACCATTGCCAATTTCATCGCTGATAATTATGACTTCCGGATTCTTCTCTAAAAAAGCAAATATCTCTTCTTCCGGATTGCCGCCGTTAGCAAGACATTCCCTTACCCAACTGTGAAAATGATTGATAACGATATTTCTGCCCTGCACTTTCTGTAATTGCATTTCATCCGGAATACTTCCGTCAAAAACTTCATAATTATCCTCACTGCTTTCCTGCAGTACATAATTTAATTTTCCCTGGGCATATCCACCAATAACCAATTTCATGCTCTCATTCTCCTAAGTTAAAATATTAAGGATAGCTGCTGCCACCATCATACTGCCTTCACAAATCAATATAAAGTACCCTGCCGTATCGCCTGTAAAGCCGCCAAATTCTTTTTTACAGCGATAGTAATAATAAACAAAGGTGACAAGGGCAGCTGCAATCACAATTATTCCGGCATATAAAGACTGCCATAACATATAGCCCATACATACTGCCCCTTGCCCATACAACAAAACCTTAACATTTGTTTTTTGAGCACTACCTGCAAAAAGATAAAGCAATCCACTCTTTTTTGCAGGTGGGAAAGAAACCACACTGATCCCACAAAGGCATCGAGCTAAAACAAAGCCTGCACATACAATTTTTAATAAATGCTTCTCCCTTATTTCTGAAAAGGCTCCTATATAAATAAGTCCATAAAGGACAAGCATTATTGCCGCAAAGGCTCCTATATGAGAGTCCTTCAGGATTTCTAATTTCTTTTCCTTAGGCTGGTAGGAATGCAGTGCATCCATGGTATCCATAAACCCATCCACATGAAAACCTCCCGTAACAAGAAGTGGGATGGCTACACCAATGAGCGTGTAGCAGGATTCACCTATTTCAAGTCTTACAGAAAGTTCTCTCCAAAAATAAATACAAACACCTATCACAATGCCCACCCAAGGGAAAAAGCAGAGCATATATTTCATGTCTTCTTCTTTCCACTCAAACTGTGGCGCAGGAATTTTTGAGTATATGGAAAACGCTATTACAATAGATTTTAAAATCCGCATACTATTTTCCTTCTTTCACAACAATCGGAATCCCCACGACGATTTCTATAACTTTGTCCGCCATCATCGCCAGTTTTTGATTAATGTCCCCCATAGTCCGTATATACTGCCTGGTGGTTGCATCGTAGTTTATTCCATCCTCAAATACATTGTTCGTAACAGCCACTAAATGCTTAAAACTTTTATTGAGTTGTTCTACTTCTTGGATAATCTTTTGAGATACCCATTGATACTCTTTCGGAACGTCGCTAGAAAACATTTCATTGGCAGCCAAGTTAGAAATACATTCTAACAGAGCAATGCTTTCAGAGGCTAAATTATCCCCTATTTTATCCAATACCTCGGCTACAGAAAGCGGCTGTTCTATGGTGTAAAATCCCTTATGGGCTCTCATCTTTTGATGCCTTTTTACTTTTTCCTGTCCTTCCTCATCAAAAACCTGCATGGTGGCTATATAATATTTTCTGCTGTTTCCAGCGAGGGCGGCTACATACTTTTCCGCATAAGCTGACTTTCCGCTGCCACTTCCTCCGATAATAAGTACCATCATTTTTAAGCCCTCTTGTGTTTTTCTACCTGAATATCCTCAAAGGTCGCACTGCTCTTATAAACACTAAGAGCCATATCCAGCAGTGAAAACATCATAACTGCTCCGGTGCCTTCGCCTAATCCCAGCTTCCCATCAATCACAGGGTCAATCCCCAGTTCTTTTGAAAGTATGTCGATGGCAGGTTCTTTTCCCTTATGGGAAGGAAGTAAAAACGCTTTTGTTCCAGGGACCATTCGTTCTGCCAAAAGAGCTGCCACAATGCTAATCACACCATCCAATACGATAGGCACATGAAACATTGCCCCACCAATACATACACCCGTCAGCCCTGCAATATCCAATCCTCCCACAGTTGCCAGAACTGTCAGGGCATCGGCATGATACAAATCGTATTTCTCAATAGCCTTCGAAATCACCTGCTGTTTGCGAAGCAATCCATCATCACTTAATCCGGCGCCTCTGCCTGTCACCTCACTTGCCTTGCGCTGCAACAGGGCTGCAGCAACAGCAGCACTGGTGGTCGTATTGCCCATGCCCAATTCTCCAGTCCCCAGAATTGTGTATCCGGCTTCTTTACAGGAAAAGACCATATCTATACCAACTGATATTGCCTTTAATGCCTCTTCCTCCGTCATAGCAGGTTCTTTTATGAAATTATGGGTACCGTACCTTATTTTTCTATTCTCCAGTCCCGGAATAGGTTCTTTGTTATTTATACCAATATCCACCACAAGAGTGTCTGCGCCTATATTTTCTGCCATTCTTCCCACTGCGGATTGTTTTTTTCCCATTAATCCGGCGACGGCAGTGGTTACCTCCTGACCGGACAGGGTAACTCCTTCTTCCACAATCCCATTGTCTGCACACATAATAACAATAGCCTTCTTATCAATGTTGATTTTATCCGTACCAAGAATTGCGCCTAGCTGTGCCGTGAGAATTTCAAATCTTCCCATACTGTCAATAGGCTTTGCAACAGAATCCCAGTTTTCCAAGACTTTTTTTCTCATCTCTTCACTGGGCGGCGTAATAACAATCTGTTCTAATGTTTCTTTTGTCAATTTAGTCCAAATGGGCTTCTCTAAGGATTTCATAAATTACCTCCATGTCTAAGTAGTTTCTTAAAGTTTCTGCTAATTTGTCGTACTGTTTTTCTTTATAAGTTTGATAATCTTCAAAAACACCCTCTTTTATTTTGATACCTTTCTTTTTGGCCAAAGCCTGTATGATTCCATGCACTATATTTCCTTGATCAAACAGACCATGGATATAAGAGCCATATACATTTTTATGATGGGCAGATATCACTGCTTTATTTTCTATTCCGCTGACACGGCTATCTTCTATTCCATCCTGATATACAGTCTGTCCCATATGAATTTCATATCCTTTAAAATTGCATCCTGATATTCCGCTGAAAATCCCATCCAACTTTTCTATTACCCCTGCTATTTGGCAGCGTTTTTTCTGCTTTTGTAGGACGGTAGTAACCGGCAGCAATGCCATCCCTCTAATACTCCCCCCCTCTTCTGCATTATAGGGGTCATCTATTCTGCACCCTAACATCTGATAACCACCACAGATACCAAACACCGGGATATCGTCTGAAAGCTGTTTTATGGCAGCTTCCAGTCCATTCTGCCGCATCCATTTTAAATCCCCCATGGTGTTCTTGCTTCCTGGGAGGAAAATCAAGTCAGGATGACCAAGTTCCCTGACGGAAGTCACATAACGCACCGTAACTTCCGGAATCTGCTCAAACACATTAAAATCCGTAAAATTCGAGATTCTTGGATATCGAATAACAGCAATATCTATTAAACCTTCTTGTTTTTTATTAAATCTCTCCGTTAAGCTGTCCTCGTCTTCAAGAGCCACTTCCATGTAAGGAACGACGCCTACTACCGGTACCTGTCCCTTTTTTTCCAGAAATTTTATACCTGGGTCCAGGATAGACTTGTCTCCACGGAATTTATTGATGATTAATCCTTTTACCCTTTCTTTTTCTTCTTCTATTAGTAGCATCAGCGTTCCTAATAACTGTGCAAAAACGCCTCCACGATCAATGTCTCCCATCAAAAGCACAGGGGCATCTACCATTTCAGCAAGACCCATATTGACAATATCATTCTGTTTTAAGTTGATTTCTGCCGGGCTTCCTGCTCCTTCTATCACAATAATGTCTGCAAATTCCTCCAACTGGCGAAAAGCCTTTTTTATCTTAGGAATCAACTCCTTTTTATAGGCAAAATACTCTTTTGCCCCCATATTCCCAAGAACTTCGCCATTTACAATGACCTGAGAACCGGTATGATTCGTAGGTTTTAATAAAATAGGATTCATGCAGACCATGGGCGTAATCCCTGCGGCTTCCGCCTGCATGGCCTGGGCTCTCCCCATTTCCAACCCTTCCGTTGTAACAAACGAATTAAGGGCCATATTCTGTGATTTAAAAGGAGCTACACGGTAACCGTCCTGTTTAAAAATTCTACATAACCCTGCCACCAGAAGACTTTTCCCTGCATTGGACATGGTTCCCTGCACCATTATTACTTTTGCCATATATTCTTCAAACCTTTCTCTGCTTTATACTTTCAATTTCTTTTCCTCACTGCCTTGCATAATCTAATAATTTTTATTTTGTAAGCACTAAGCCCAATGTTTCCTTGCAACAATCATTTTTTTCACAATACTAAGAAAACCCTTTCCAATTGATGGTAAAGGGTTTGTACGCATAGTATATTTGCCGGATTCTATATTCTCACATGAAGAAATATAATCCTACAATCATACCGTACAAAGCCAGTTACTCGTGGCTTGAAACAAACGTTTCTGTACGCCAATCAGGCAGGTCTCCCGACTTAAAGATCATTGCATCGGCCATCTTCCCAGTTTCCCAGTGACATATCGGCCTCAGCTCCCTAATTACGGTGACGAGTTCGTACAGGATTTGCACCTGTTTCCCTTTTCACCGAAGCCAACCATAATACATGATCGCTTCGACACCTGATTGCTCTATATTTAATTACGTTTACTTTAACATATCTCTACATACTGTTCAATCATTTATTCTAAAATTGAATAATTTAATATGATCAACCTGTCACCATTTCTCTTTATTCGACATAATATAAAGTAACTACTTATAAAGAGGAGGTGTATTATGGCTACTTTATTTAAACTTGCTATTGCTGCGCAGACTACAACAACAGTTACAACAAATCCTGCTGTGGAAAGATATTTTTATACTTTAAACCCAGCACATATTGATCAAGGTGTCTTGACAATTCCAGCTAATGCTTTTGTTGATGACGAAGACGCCCCTGTAACTGAAATTACTTTAGCTACAGATGATAATGGTTACTATTTACTGTTCATTAATGGTGTATTACAACAGGAAGACTTATACACCGTTGCAGCTGATGAGGTAGTAATCACAGAAGCAGACACTATTCCAGAGGGTGCAGTAATTACTTTAGTCGTTACTAACTTTGTACCAGATGCAGATTCTCAAACTACAGTGAATGCTTAATCCAATAAAAGGATGGGCCATCGTGCACATCCTTTTATTGTAAGTGTAACTTGCCAGATTATCTGTGAATAAAATATAAAAAACTGTTGAAAATTTTTAATTGGAGTGAGAGTGATGTCAAGCATAAACTTATCCCAAATAGAATGTTACCTGACTGATAGATATGGAAATATCTTAGATCCATATACCCCCGGCTCAATTAGTTATTCCGATGTCACACGTTTTCTCAAAACCGGCAGTCAACGGGTTCGAATGCCCTCGGGAAAATATGTGCGTATGTATCAATTTGTCGTATACATCCAAGGCTATCTTTCTCTTTTTATGGAGGGCAATCGAATATCTCCCCCTATCCCCTTTAGAGTATATAAGAGTTTTTATCTGGATGTCCCCAGGAGAACTGTTTTATCGTTTAAGACATGCCTTTTTAAATGTAATATCCATTCCATTAATACTACGAATGATTCACTTAATATAAATATCCATGTGAGAATGAATACTACGGCTTATCCAAAAAATCAGCAGAACAATGTTGGCTGTCTGCGCTTTTTTACAACTGAAATCAATATTACATACAAATATAAAGAAAACCTCCTAAAAGCTGAAGTATATCAGTATAATGCTTTATCTGATGGAGATAAAAATACCTATTATGATACGGATGAATTAACCGAATACGGTAACAAAGGTATCCTTGATCCTGAAACAGTTTCTTTTTTTTCTTTATACATTAACGGGGTTGTACAGCCTGGTGTAAATTATGAAATAAAAGAAGGAGAGCTTACATTGAAAACAGATGCCCCTATAGAAGATACGCCTGTACTGATTAGATTTGTTACTTTCAAAGATACGAGTGGATCGGTTCTTCCGGCAGAGGTATCCTATTATTATGCAATCTCTGATGGAGAAAAGACAGAATATAGGAACGGCGATGCAATATATAGTGACAAAGGTATTCTCGATCCCGAGGAGGTATCCTTTATTAATTTATATATCAATGGCGTATTGCAGCCATCAGTGAATTATACAGTAGAAGAAAATCTACTCTCTTTGCTCACCTCAGATGTTCCTCCCCAAGGAGTGCCAATAGCCTTGGAGTTCATAACGATTAAAAGACTTAACGGGCAAGTGATTAAAGCAAAAACTTATACATTTAATGCTCTTGCCCATGAAAACAATATATATACCAATGAAGATGAACTAACCATATATGGAAACCAAGGCATACTTGATCCTACAAATACTTCCTATAATAACCTGTTTATAAATGTTGTGCTCCAGCCCTCAGTCAATTATTCAGTACAAAAAGGCTTACTTACTTTAAATACCGATAATCTGCCTTTAAAAGATTCTCCTATTGCTTTACAATTTGTCACTATTACTTCTTAATACTAATTCCAACCTTTAAATACCGTACTCCAATGCCTTAGTTGATCTGTTACACTTTATCTTATCCAAAACGAAATTCATCAAATTATTGCATAACCCATTTTACTTGATTTCTATAAGATAATACCAATATCCCTATGTATAAAAACTCTGATTGAGCTGCATAATACTGTTATTGAAAATAAAGGTTTTCTAATTATTAAAGCTGGAAGCAAAAGATAATAGGTAATATAAACTGAGGTGAATACGGATGGATTTTACAGCGAAAATAAGAAATAATACCAATGCATTGCATTTAGCATCTGAAAAAAGTGGGTTTATTAAGAGATTGATTGAAGGTAATGCAAGTAAAGAAGGATATATAGAATATATATTTAACTTACATGCTATGTATCAAGCTATAGAAGGTTCTCTTGATCAACATTTAAATCATGAAGGGATCAAACTCTTTGCTACCAAAGAATTGTATAGATCCGAATTAATAAAAAAGGACTTAGAAGTCCTGGCTGGAGAAAAATTATCTGAAATGAAATTGTTGCCTTCTACGGAAGCATGTATAGCAAGAATACATGAAATAGATAGAGAACATCCAGAGTTAATCGCAGCTTATGCTTATGTTAGATTCATTGCGGATTTATTTGGAGGAAAGATATTCCCGGAAATACTAACTAAAAAATATGATATCCCTGCAAATGCACTAAACTATTATATACAGCCTGACATTGGAAACATCAGAGATTATGTAATGGAATACCATAAAAACTTCGAGAAATTAAATTTATCTGAGGATATGCAAAATTTATTTGCTATAGAAATAAGCAATGTTTATATTTATAATATAGGTATTTCAAATGAGTTGGATGCAAAACTATATGCTTCTAAATAAACATACTGTAAAATTGTGAAAAAAGGATTTTCTTAACAAGAATGATTTTGCAAAAACAGCCTGATTCCTTTGTTCTTTAGAACAAAGGGCTCAGGCTTTAATTATTTATAAAAGTCCCTCCATGATAACAATAATAAGTTTTTGCCTTAAGTGACAGTAATTTTTCCATAGATTTTGTGGCTTGTTCAAGGTCCAGCGTAAACTGTGGATTTGCGATAACAGGCTTACCATCCTCAAGAGCAATCGCATCGCCAGTAATAATAAGGGAATCTCTTTCTAAAAGCAGTGAAATATGGCCCGGAGTATGCCCAGGGGTTGCCAAAACTCTACATCCCCCACACCATTCCATATATTCTCCATCATGCAAAAAAACGTCTACCTCAACCGGCTCAACCTGACGCAACATATTACAAAATGCCTTGCCAAAATCCTGCTGCTCGGGCGGAAGTATTTTCTGCATTTCTTCTGCTTGTCGCAGACGAAGAGGTTTTTCCTGGGCAGAAATGAATGGTGCTTCCATAGCAGAAGCGTATATTTTCATATCAGGATTTATCCTTTTAAGGGCTGCCGCCGCCCCCATATGGTCGTGATCATGATGAGTCAATACAAGTCCAGTTAACTGTTGTATCGACACTCCAACTCTTTGCAGTTCCTTTTCGAGGAGAGGAAGTGAACCGATAAAACCACAATCAACAAGAATAATGTTTTGCTTGTCCCAGAGTAAGATTGGGTACACTGTATTTTCTATATTGCCAAAAGGCATGGTTATGGATAAACTTAAAATCTTATATTCCATATGAATTACTCTCCTTTACTTCTGATAGGCATTATAAAAATTTATTTTATCAGGGAGTTATCTTCTATTCAATTATTTTTCTTATTTCTGCTCATAAATTTTTTCTTTTCCCCAAAAATACTCTTTTTGTTTTAATCATATTCATGTCGCAGTTCTCATTTATATTATGTTTTTAATAAATTCTTCTGCATTTTTGAAATCT
>JGI24712J26585_10001416_pt1 | contig 20481 bp, 18 predicted proteins | sample BioPla3DNA2_FD_26585 | JGI IMG/M metagenome (IMG submission 26585) | reverse complement strand
GTTCACTTATAATTGAGTTACATTTTTTAATTAAAGTTTTTTAAAATCTATTATTTTCTCAATATAACATTAATATCCACTGTTTTAATTTTTAACGTATCATTTTAAAATTCTAATTTCTAATAATTTCTTTAAGAATAGTATTAATTTTATTTATAGAATTAGATTCCCAAAAATATTCTGTATAATTATTCCATAGATTACTAGTAGTATTTTCTTTATTAAGATAGCATATAATATCTTCTGAATTATCAATTAAATACGCATAATTCTCTTTTATCAGATCTTCCATTATTTCATGCCCTTTTCGATTAACAATAAAAGTTTTTAATCCAAATCCTACTCCTTCATAAATTGCCGTAGAACACATTCCTACTTGATAATCTGCATGAGATAAGTAATAATACAAATCATGTGAATTATTGTCTATAACTTTAATATCTGAAGAATATAGCTGTGAATATCTTCTTTTGGCAATACCATACTCAATAGGATGAAGTTTAAATATTATTTCATATTTTTCATGGTCAATCTTATTAAATAAGTCAAGTGCTAGAGCACTAAATTCTTTATAAAATAATGCATCTGATAAAAAAAGTATTACCTTCTTGTAAGTATCTTTTTTCTTTTTTTTATTACAAACTTCCTTTTCAAATTCGGGATATCCTACAGTAAAAATTCTTTGTTGATTAATAGGAAATCTAGTAGCATTCTTCCAATAGTCCCCAAATACAAATATATAATCAACAAAGTTCTTAATTTTTGGCTTATTATAATAATTATAAGCAATATGATATTTCCCTATTACTCCATGTTGGAGTTCTATAGTCTTAATACCTAATTCTTTGGCGACTTCAGTAATAACCATATTTTCAAAACTATATGCATTTACTTCTATAACACATTTAGGTTTTATTTTTTTAAGTATAAATCTAATATACTTTTTCATAATAATATATCTATTAAAATAATAAGTAATATGACTTATAAGTTTATTTACTTCAAAGTTCATTTCAAATTCAGCATTTAATGCTTTAATAATATTTTTTATTTCAGCTTTAAGGTTCTTAGGTACTTGTGTAGTTTTTAGGTATCTTAACTCCCAACCTACTAAACAATTTATTCCATCCATATACCATAAATTTTTTGTAGGCACTGGTTCAAAATGATGATTATTATATAGATAATATGGGACTTCTATAACATAATAAGAATACTGAAGATGTCTAAGAATCCTTTCTGTATAGGGGCATATATAATATTTTCCCTTTTTAACACGTCGAGGCGAATTCAAAATAAGGATATCCTTCTTAGTTCTTATAAATAGGGGATTTTTTAATAAATTAATTATTAAATTTTTTATGATATGTTTTTTATTATCTTGCGGAGCTTTTTTTATTTTTAAAAAATTGTCATATGAATGCTCTTTACATATAATATTTGAATATAATTCAAATCTTATATAATTCCAATAATGAAATCCTAAAATTTGTTTATTATAAAGTTTATGTTTATTTTCAAACCCTAAAAATTTATCTATAACATGTTGAGCCATATTTATTTCCCGCTTTCTTTAGTAATTCCAAAAGTCTAAATCCACAATATTTTTCTCTATCAAAAACTGAGCATAATAAAAATCATTCACCGTATCAATATCAATAGATCTTTCAGTTGGCATAATATATCCATATGTTTTTTCACTATGAAACGTTTTATTCTCTTTCAAGTATTTCCAGTTTGCTAAATAAATCGCTCCATTCATCGTATATTCTGGCTTAATATCTTGTCTTCTTGTATGATAAAACGATTTCATCTTTATAAAATGCTTTTTCATACATAAATCATCATCCATTTCTGAAATAAATATTGAATTTGTATCAACTTGTTTAACTCCAATAACTCCTATCGCATTCCTCTTAATATACAAATCTACAGTGTTATTGATATCCTCGTATGTTAAAAAAGGACTTGATGGTTGTAGTAACCCTAGTGCATCATATTGAACCTCATCATTTTTTTCAATCCATTTCATCGCATGCAACACCACCTCCATACTATTTGCTTCGTCTGTTGCCAAATGTTTTGGTCTTATAAATGGGGCTTCCACACCATATTCTTCTGCAACTTTAGCAATTATTTCACAATCAGTACTTATTATCAATCTAGTACAATAATTTGACTTTAATGCAGCAATCGCTTTATAAGCTAATAAAGGTATCCCACCTAGCTTCTGAGTATTTTTATTTGGTACCCCCTTTGAACCGCTCCGCGCAGTGATAAGAAACAATATATTCATTATATTCCCTACTTTCAATACTATTTCTCAAAATACTTTTTTGTGCGTTCATATTCATTCCATTGACCTATATCAAACCATTGATAATCAAAAACAGGGTATACACAGATCTTATATCCTTCTTTAATAATATCACTTATTAGCTCTGTTATGTCTTTTCTTTTGTGAGCTTCAATAAAGCTTAGTATTTGAGGGGATGCTACATATAATCCTGTATTAATAATATTCTTGAATCCTGGCTTTTCCTGTAAATTTATCAATGTTCCCTCATCATTTATCTTTAAAACTCCATATGGCAATATAGAATTTTTTATACAACCTACAATAGTCATAATGGCTTTGTTTTCTTTATGAAATTGAAATATTTTATTCATATTTTCTTCAACTATAATATCAGAATTACTAATAAAAAAATCATCTTTAATTTGATCTTTTGCTAAGGATAAACTTCCAATTGTACCTAATTCTATATCTTCAACGATATATTTCACATCATTGTATTTATGATATGTTTCCGGTTCGTTAAAGTAAAGTTTTATCATGTCTGCTTTATAATTAAGAGAAATTATAAAATTTCCAAATCCATACAGATTAAAATGGTCCATAATTTTTTCGATAATTGGTTTATCTCCAATTGGAATAAGCGGTTTAGGGAAAATTTTTGTAAAAGGCTCTAAACGTGACCCTTTCCCTCCTGCTAATAAAAAAACTTTATTTTGCTTTTTCCCGTAAACAGCTGAATTCTGCTCCTTAAATACATCCATCCAATCTATCACTTGAATAATTTCTTTATTTATGTTTACAACTGGTAATGATTCTATACCGTGTTCTGACATAATCTGCCTAATCCTTTTATAATCGTTCGCAATAGTTCTATCTATATATCGGGGATTAGTATTGATTGCTTGCTCAATTTTGTCATCTAAATCAAACCCCTTTAATAGAGCTCGCCTTATATCCCCGTCACTTAATGAACCTATTAATTTTTTATGTTCATTAACTATAAAAATATTCTTTTTAGATATTTCCTCCATTCTCTCCATTGCCTGTTTAATAGTAATATCTTTAGTAACCATCCATTTTTCTAATTGAAAATCTATCATATTTTTCACCTTATCCATTTTGGGCTTAAATGTTTACCAAATTATATCATCTATATTTATTAATTCATCTTTTTCAATAGTTTTCTTTACTTTTTTACCTATTATTTGATCTGCAAGCTTCGGCGAAAGCCCTGTCCCCGGTCTTTTAATTGCGATTGTATCTAATTGAATAGTCTCACCTTGACAGATTCTTTTTTTAGCAACAATACTTCTCCTTGCAGCTTTCAAGACATCTACCTCATTTGTCATTAGACGTTTTTTACCATCTCCCAACCCTTTCTCTACATTTCTAACCATTTGGACTAATTGATGCAATTCTCCAACTTCTATTGATGCCTTATGATCTGGTCCTTCTAACTCATGGCTTAATGTAAAATGCTTTTCAATCACTGTTGCTCCTAAAGCAACTGCAGCCACACATATCTCTAACCCTCTGGTATGATCAGAATAGCCTACATTCATCTTAAATGCCTCTTTTATGGTTAACATTGCTTTAAGGTTTACATCTTCAACTTTAGTCGGATAATTTGAAGTACAATGTAATAACGTAATCTTATTGTTTCCTTCTTCTTCTATCCATCTTATCGCCTCTTCAATCTCTCCCAAATTTGACATTCCAGTTGATAAGATTATAGGTTTATTTTTCTTTGCTATATGCTTTAATAAAAATTTGTTTGTTATTTCGCCTGAAGGAATTTTAAATACTTTCATGCCTAATTCATCTAAAAAATCTGCTGATTTTTCATCAAATGGAGAAGACATATATTTTATACCTATGCTTTTACAATAATTAAATAGCTCCATATGTTCGTCTAATGTCAACTCTAATTTTTTTAACATTTCATATTGAGACTCTATTTTCGAATGTATTTTTTGATATTTTGCTCTATCTGCAAATACAGTTACAAGGTCGTCTGTTCTAAATGTTTGAAATTTAATTGCATCACATCCAGCCTCATATGCTGCCTTAATCATTCTCTTAGCCATCGAAACTTGTCCATTGTGATTTACACCTGCTTCTGCAATAATAAACACGCTCATAGAAATTTCCTCCTAGATTCTAATCACACCCAAGCCTAAAGCACTTATTTGTTAAGCTGTTTATACGTTTGTGAGTACTCATAAGAAAATTTATCGTATCTATCGTAAATATAATCTGGTGTTTTTTCAATGAACAGCGCATATTCATAAAATTGTTCCATAGGCTCTTTGCAATATAAGTTTTTGCTGAAATCTCCCCTCTTTTTAAAATAGTAAGCATCTCTTATAATAGCTTTATGAGCTAATAATTGCTGTATCATATAATTTACATCAGTAAAATAATTAGGATGTTTTTTTTCTCTTGCTTTTTCTTCTGCAATGAGCGCTTCAGTATCGTTATTGCAATAATTGAAATTCTTTCCTGTTAATAATATGTTACCCCCATGCTTCAAAACTCTAAGCATTTCAAATAAAGCTTCCTCTTGATAACATGCATCAAACACACCGAAACAGACAATAAAGTTAAAAAAATTATTTTCAAATGGTAAGTTTTCTCCCTCTGCTACATGTAACTGGTTGGCTACTTGAGGATATTTCTCCTTAAAACTTTGAATCATAGCATTAGAGATATCTATGCCATAGTACTGTCCCTGTGTAATTTCAAAATATGAATAAGATCTGCCATATCCACACCCAAAATCTAAAATCTTATCTTGGCTTTTTATATCAAACTTTTTAAAATACAAATAACTTATATCATCTGAAGGAGCTTTTGTATTATTAATATCGTTTAATAAACTATCTTCTCCATTGGATTCTGAAACTTTTTGTTTCCAGTACTTAAGGTATTCTTCATTCCAATACTCTTTCCTTTGCACGCCTCTCCCTCCATTCTAAAGACTAGACATTATAAAGAGTCCTTTCTAACTGCTCTGTGAGCACATCATAAACAAGTACTTCAGTTACACCATCGGGGCTGTTTACCCCTATTCCAACTTTCTCCAATGAGTTAAGTTTAACTGTATTCCAATCAAATGTATATGTCCAGTGTTTTTGTTCTTGAAAATCCAAATTATCCCAATAATATTGTTCAGTTACAGTTTTAATAGCTAAAAATGGCTGAACACCAAAAATATCATTCTTTACACGCACTTCTAATATCGCTTCATTCTTTTGTAGATTCTTTTTAAATTCTAACTGCATTTCAGGAATTTTAGGCGTCAATCCTAAGACTTTTCTAACGGCATCAATGGCATTTGCATAAAAAAATTCCACATCTGGATATTCCTCTTTAACTTTTTTGATCATATTCCTTACTTTATTAATTTCAAGTTCCATATCTCTAAAATCATGATTTGTAAATGAAATCAAGGTAGGTTTCTCTTGCCTTGCTCTGGAAAAGCCATCTCTAAAATCATCAATCGTAATTTCTCTCAACCTGGCTTCCATATTAAGGCACCTTACAATCCATCGCTTACAATTTCCTGGTGTTTGATAGTCTTCATAGGACGGGTGATAAATGCACCATTCTTTAGGTGCCCTTCTCCAATCTCCATAGCGTCCTCCTGCTAAATCTGGCTGATCAGTATCCAATCCTTTAACCGCTTGATTTGCAAAATCGAAAGGGATCCATTGTTCTAAAAACCAATGGCTATCCGGTCTTTCTGTATGAAAACCTGGTCTAAAAGCTGCAGGGAACCAATTTCTATCAATAATTTTTCGCGCTAATATTTCGAAAACGTTTTTTGAAGCCACATAAGCTGTACCACATGCATGGTAATGCCCAGATAATGGAATCGGATGATAATGCCACTGTATTATATCATTATAATTATTTTTGATGTTTAAATACTTCTTATAGTGATCAAAAATATTATGATATCCTGCATCTCTACGTCTAGGATTATATCCTGTAAATCCTACGTGATCTAAGCAAAACCAATTATATATCCAACCTCTGCCACTTGAATCAACTAATCTATTCCTAAATTCATCTTGGGTTATTTTATCCAACATATAATCTATTTTATCCCATGTGTCATTCATGTTGATTCTCTCAGGCGCAACAAGATTAGCAACAGCTTTTTCTTTCCCACCTAAATCTATCTTCAATAATTGTAATTTTTCTAAATTCTCTTTAGATGGATATATATCGTATCCATATATATCCTTAATTCTTTGAAAAGTTGCTTCTATACTCTCGTATAAGGGACCTTCTGCGTCAATACAATGAACAATGTATACTTTCTTATCCATTTTTTATTCCTCTATTCATTTTTATTAATTCCTTTTTCAAGCAAATTTAAGCATATAGTATCAACTACAACACTTGCTCCATCTGTAATAATGATGATAGTGGATCCTATCGTTATATAGTAGCTCATTTTAAAGATCGCAAAATCCTTTTTTTAACAATGCCTTTTTATTAGAAAAGTCTATTGTTTTTAAAACTTGTACAATATGTTTAGCTGTATTTCCATCTCCATATGGATTTTTCAGTTGGGAAATGGAATCAATAAATTCAATGGCTAATGCTTTTTGGATTGAAAATAATATATCTTCTTTAGAACAATTACAGTCTATTACATTAGCACATTTATATCGTCCTTCTTGGCGATCTCCAATATTTATAACGGGCAGACAAAAAGATGCACTTTCAATAATGCCACTGGAAGAATTTCCTATCATCATTTTTGCATGCTTCATTGCACTCAAATACTTTCTTGTCCCTAAACTTTTGACCATCTTTAATCTTTGGGGATATCTATTTATGTACTTACTTATAGTATTAAATATAGCTTGACCTCCACAATCAGAGTTGGGCATTGTAATCAAGCCAATCAGATTAGTTCGCAATACCGCTTCTAAGACTTCTTTAACTTGCTGACTTGCTTCTATATATTGATCAGATGTGACAGGATGGTAGGTAATTAGAGCAACATCTTTATCAAAATTAATACCTATTTCACGAGATAATTCTTCTTTACTCATCAGAGCTATACTTTTAATATTATCAATCCCTAGTGCACCTACAACATGAACACGAGAAGGATGCTCTCCCATCTGAATAATTCTCTTACCATATACCTCAATTGAAGGAAAATGAATTGAAGCCATTTTTGTTATTACATGACGTATCATATCATCTATAGCCCCCTTAGTTATTTCTCCTCCATGAATATGGGCTATAGGTACTTTATAATTAATTGCACATATACAAGCTGCTAATAATTCATAACGGTCACCTAAAACAATTAATAGATCAAACTCATTATTATTAAAAATATCACTTATTTTTTCTATTCCTGTAGATATTGTCTTGCAAATACCATATTCACTGTCTTCATCACAAAGTATATCTACCTTATACGATATAGGTATATTATCATCCTTAATCTGTTCAATTGTATATCCATGTTTATGAGATAAATGTGTTCCTGTGACAATTAAATAGACTTCAAAAAGGTCCTCGTTTAATAACTCCTTAATAAGCGGATATAATAATCCATATTCTGCTCTGTTTCCTGTTAAGATTGCAATTTTTACAGGCAATTTTTTCACCTTCTTACATACACTAATACCATAATAAGTTACATTATTACCTCTAATTCCTATTAAATAATCAAAATGCTTTTGTCTTCTTCATTTCTCATCTATTATGACTTAATTCCTCTATACAATTACAAATATATTGAATCTCCTGCTCTTTTAAACCCACCGAACTAGGTAAGTTTATTCCTTTTTTACTAATTAAATCCGTTGTCTCTAAAGCTATTGTGCTATATTTACTATATGGTTTCATACGATGAATAGGATAAAAAAAGGGTCTTGTTTCTATTCCCTTATCCTTTAAATGTTGTATTAATTCATCTCTTTTCAATACGTAATTATCTTTTATTAAAATACTATATAGCCAATGGCTATCTTTTATATTTCTTTTATCAGTAGGTAACTGTATACCTTTTATTCCTGTTAATAATTTATTATATAGGCTTGAGTGTTTTTGCTTTTTCTCTATATATTCATTAAGCTTTTCTAACTGCGCCACTCCCATAGCGGCCAGTATATTTGGCATGCGATAATTATAGCCTATCTCTTCGTGAATCATGCCTCCATTATTTAAAACAGTTTTGGACTGAGTGGATAAATATTTTGCTCTTTCTCCTAACTGCGTATTATTTGTAACAAGCATGCCACCTGCACCTGTAGTAATTAACTTATTTCCATTAAAGCTAAAGGCTCCAAAATGGCCTAATGTCCCTGCCTTATACCACTTTCCATCTGAAGTTTGATATTCTGACCCTAATGCTTCCGTTGCATCTTCGATTACATACAAGTTATATTTATTGGCAATTTGCATCAATGGCTCCATGTCTACCATGTTCCCATAAAGATGTACTGGAATAATTGCCTTTGTTTTCTCTGTAATTAAAGACTCAATTTGATTTGCATCCATTACCCAAGTATCTTCTGTAATATCTATAAAAACTGGTGTTGCTCCTACATATAAAATCGGATTGACACTAGCAACAAATGTCATAGAAGGTACAATGACCTCATCACCTCTGCCAATGCCTAAGGTTTGCAATGCCAATGTTATTGCAGCAGTCCCATTCATTGTCACTACTGCTGTAGAAGATCCTTCATATTCTTTAAATTTTTCTTCAAATTTATCTACATAACTGCCTACAGATGATACCCAATTAGTATCTAGACATTCTTTTATATACTTCCATTCATTACCTTCTATTTGTGGTATACTTAATGGTATCATAAGATTTCATCCTTTATATATTGTAAATATCGGGTTTGTAGTATTGTATGCTTTCTCTAATCCATGTAATAGTTTCTAACAATCCTTCTTCCAAGCTATATCTTGGTTTCCATTCTGTTATTTGCAAAGCCTTTGCGTTATCTGCACATAACCTATTAACTTCGCTTTTTTCTGGTCGTATTCTTTCATCATCACTAATTAATTTCACGTCTTGTCCTATTAATGCTATAATCTTTCTTGCTAGGTCTCCTATAGAAATTTCTTTAGATGTTCCAATGTTAGTTACTGTTCCTATCGTTTTATCACTTTCTGCAATTTTTACAAATCCTTCTACTGTATCTTTTACATAGTTAAAATCTCTAGTCGGAGTTAATGCTCCTAACCTTATTTCTTTTTTCCCTGATAATATTTGAGAAATAATAGTTGGAATAACTGCTCTAGCTGATTGCCTTGGGCCATATGTATTAAAAGGTCTTATAGTAGCAACCGGCAATTCAAAGGAGCGAAAAAAGCTTTCTGCAATCATATCCGCTCCAATTTTGCTTGCAGAGTAAGGAGATTGTCCTTGTAAAGGATGGCTTTCATCAATAGGAACATATTGTGCCGTTCCATATACTTCGCTGGTAGAAGTATGTATAATTTTTTGTACTCCTTTGTCTCTACATGCTTGCAGCACATTTAAAGTCCCTCGAATATTTGTATCTATATAGGATGAAGGCGCATAATAAGAATACGGAATAGCAATAAGGGCTGCTAAATGAAATACTATATCGCATCCTTCTACTGCTTTTCTTACGCAATTCTCATCTTGAACATCCCCAATAAAAATGTCTATATTGTCTTTAATATTACTATGAAAAGTATCAATCCATCCCCAACTATTATTAGAGTTGTATTTAACAAAAGCTCTTACATCGGCTCCCAATTCTACAAGCCTCTCCGTTAAATGACTTCCAATAAAACCTTCTGAACCAGTTACTAATACTTTTTTTCCATACAAATTCATTTTTTCTCCCTCATTAATCAAAAATTTTATATATAAAGATACAAATTAATTTTTAATCATTTAGAATGAGTTTCATTTTGTTTAATATATTCCTTGTAGGATGAAAATCATCCGTAAAATCATCTTTTTCAATCTCTTTGGTAATATTATTAGGATTATAAGAACCAAAATATTTAATATGATTTAACTCTGCTAATTCAATAATCTTCTTTTCAACTTTATTAATATGAGAATAAATCTTAGAATTTTCTTGCTGAAAAACAGCTGGGTTATAAGGACTTAATATAAAATATATATTAACTCCTTTTTTCTGTACCTCTTTAATCATTTGTGAGAATCCGTTTACTACGCTTTCTTCAAATGGTTTGCCTTGTATCTTATAAGAACCATTTCCTAACGGTTTTTTCTTTATATGTTTGATGTAGCTATCGGGATATATTAGGCTTCCATCTCTTAAAACTGTACTTCTTTCCTTGCCTAGTATTAATATAGGCTTTTTTAAATTCTTTACTGGTTTTAAAAATTTCTTTGCATTAACAAGTATCTTATAATCGTCAATTAATAAATTAAATATTGTATTAATAGAACCTTTGTTTAATACAGCTTTACGTTGATGGCTTTTATCAACTCTACAATTTAGCTTTTTATCTATCCCCATTCTTTTTTCATAGCAATAATATTGTCTTCTATAATATTTCCACCTGTCATCCATATCTTTTTTGAATACCCACGGATCAATAACATAAATTATATTGTCAATATCCTTTTGTAACAATGCTCCTGTCATGACTACATAATCCTCAAAGGTAGCCCCTGACACACATAAATTATGAATACCGTTTGTTACTTCATGTGATGAAGCTATAAAATTTTGAGTGCTAAATTGAGCAGCTCGACTTGATCCTATAATAAAAGTCCTTGCATCAGATAACTTAGCTACTTTTAATTTAACAGCTCTCTCGTATGGAAATAAAGGCAAGCCAATAGCTTACTTTTTTAATAATTTAACGTATTGTATTGCAAAAACATCAAGATATATTCTTCTTGCAACTAGAAAAAATACTGGTAATGTACCTAATAGCACATTCTTTTTCCTTAACACATTATTCTCCTTTCAATAAAAAATATTTAAAACAAATTAAAAGTTTATAAAACCGGACCCATATAAAAATAATCTCTATCCAAAATCAATTTACTCATTCATCTTCTGCAATTATAATACTATAAATCTTTTCTTCATTTTCCATCGAGATTCTTATATATAATTTATCAAAATTACTAATCGTTGATTGATTGGACACCTTAATCCATTTATTGGATTTCCGCTCCCAATATTCCATATTTCCGTTTCCACTGTAAAGCATAAACAGTCTTACTTTGTTTGGCAATCCTTCTATTGGTTTTAAATAGATATATCCTTTTCTTTCTCCATAGGTAATCTCTTTTATATTTGTTACTGAATCTTTAATATTAGCTAATGAAATACCTTGAGGATTAAAATTAAAATCTTCAAAAATAACTTGTACATTATTAATTGTTAATTTTCTATGAATTATATCGTAGGTAATATTATGTTTTTGTGCCTTGCTAGGGATATGAACATTAGTTTTATCTTGATACTTGCCTCCAATATTTTTAGAGACTGTTACTGTTTTGTTCCCCAAAATACATGAATAAAATATAGTTTTTTCATATCTTGCATCATTGATGACTTCTAATTTGCTCAGTAGCTTATTATCTTTTATGTCTAGTAGCAGACTGTAATATTCATTGTTCGCAAAAATAAGTTGACATAAATTATTGTTAGATGTATCAATTATACAATTCATTATACTATATCTATTATTATCTAGCTGCTTATCTATTAAAATTTGTCCTCTTTCAATTTTATCTTGATAAAACTTATTGATCTGCGAAATAAGCTTTATACTATCTCCTTCTGTTTGTAGCTTACCATCTAATACAATATAATCATTGTATTTTAAATGATAAGGATTTCCGCATAAAAATTTTATACAGCCTTTTTTACTATCCGTATGATATTTATCTGAACGCTCTACATCTATATCTCGGAAAAAATCAATTTCTTTAACAATCTTATTTTCTTCTCTTAATTTATTCTTTAATTCTTCTAATCGTCCATTTAATATTTCCTTTTCCATTTAATACATCAACTCATTTCTAATAATTATCGCAATATATCTTAGTTTCTTTGCTTATATGACTCCAATACTATTTCAATTGCTTTTTTCCCTTCATAACCATCAATATACAGTTTTTTATTATAAATGATAGCTTGAATTACTGTCCTAAATAATATTGTATGTCCCCAGCCATATACATTTTCTATTTCTTCATTACATTCCTGCTGTATTTGCTCTAAAGTATCTTTTCCATCCTCAAACTGCCAAACTTGAACCTTATTAACTGCTTTTCCGCCAATGACAACCGTACCTTTTTCGCCTAGAATAGTCAAAGTTTCTTCTAAATTCTGTGGATAAACACATACTGTTCCTTCCACATTCCCTATAGCTCCATTTTTAAAGCGAATTTGCAAACTCCCGTAATCCTCCATCTCAATGTATGGGTGTGTGAAATTTCCAAGCATTGCATTTACCTGCTCAACTTCTCCCCCAAGCATCCACTGTAAAAGATCTATGTTGTGGATACATTGATTCATCAAACATCCCCCATCTTGCTTTTTTGTTCCTCTCCATGGAGCCTGCCTATAATACTCTTCATTTCTATTCCATAAAATCCTGGCATTTCCCGCAATGATTCGTCCAAATCTTCCTTCTTCCACAGCTTGACGCAATTTCTGGATAGCTGGATTAAATCGGTTTTGATGGCATACACAAAGCTTTACTTTATTTCTTTCTGAAGCTTCGATCATTCTATCTGCATCTTCTATAGTCATTGCCATAGGTTTTTCTACTATTACATGTTTTCCTGCATTCATAGCATCAATTGAAATCTTTGCATGCTTTCCTGATTCCGTTGCAATCGTAATAATATCGACTGCTTTGTTTTTTAACAGTTCTTCATAATGTGTATATATAGTTGGCATTTCAACTAATATTCCTTGTGATGCCATTTTTTCAACGTATTCTTCGGCTTTCTTCTTTGCTCGTTCCTCGATAGTATCACATACAGCTATTAATCTTGCTTCAGAATGGTTATTTACAATTGCTTCCACATGTTTATAACTAATCCTTCCACAACCGATTATTGCGAAATTCAGCATTATTATGGCCTCCATATCTAAATCGAAAATCATAGCACTTCAATGTTACTGCGATTTCTTATATTTTTCATTGCATTTTTGGTGTCAAAAATAAATCTTGAATGCCTTGCAATGTACTCATAATCATATACAGTGTGCATTGTTGTAATAATAACTAAGTCCGCTGACTCAAGGATGTCTTGAGTTAACTCAACAGATAAATACGTTTTCCCTCTATATTGAAACTGCGGAATATACGGATCATTATATATGATTTCTGCCCCCTGAGCTTCTAAGTGCTCAATAACCTTTAAAGCCGGTGATTCCCTTAAATCATCAATATCCTGTTTATATGCAACACCTAACATCAATATTTTAGAGCCTCTTAATGCTCTTGAAAAGTGATTTAAAATTTTCATGCTTCTTTCCATCACAAACTCAGGCATATAATTATTGATTTCACCTGCTGTTTCAATTAATCTTGTATGGTAATTAAATTCTCTCGCTTTCCAGGTTAAGTAAAACGGATCAATTGGAATACAATGTCCTCCTAAGCCTGGTCCAGGATAAAATGCCATAAAGCCATAGGGTTTCGTCTTGGCAGCTTCAATAACTTCCCATACATTAATACCCATCTTATGGCATAATATTGCCATCTCATTTGCGAGCCCAATATTAATATTTCTGAATGTGTTTTCTAAAATCTTTTCCATTTCTGCTACTGCTGGTGAAGATACTTCAAAGATCTCGCTTTCTAATACATTCCTATATAAGGCAGCTGCCACTTCAGTACTGTCTTTTCCAATACCTCCAACGACTTTAGGTGTATTCTTTGTTTTATAGATTTTATTGCCTGGGTCCACCCTTTCAGGTGAAAATGCTAAATAAAAATCTTCTTCGCATTTCAATCCTGTAGATTCTAGAATTGGTTTTATTATCTCTTCTGTCGTCCCAGGATATGTGGTACTCTCTAAAACAACTAGCATTCCTTTATGCAAATATTTTGCAATATCTCTTGTAGACTTTTCTACATAAGAAATGTCTGGCTGAAAATGTTCATCTAAAGGAGTTGGAACACAAATAGATATACAATCCACTTCCTGTGTAAAACTAAAATCTTTAGTAGCCCTTAAGTTCCCAGACTGGACAACTTCTTTTAATTCATCATTTATAATATCTCCTATATAATTAATACCCTTATTAACCATATCAACTTTTTTATCTTGAATATCAAAACCTATAACTTTATATCCCGCTTTAGCTTTTTCAACGGCAAGAGGTAATCCAACGTATCCTAGTCCTACAACTCCTATTGTGGCAGTTTTGTTAAGAATTTTATTAATTAATATTTCTTTCATTGATAATTTCTCCTTGAATTTATATAAAAATTCGATTTAACCTTTCATTCCATTTTTCTAATAAAGTAATTTCTTTATCAGTTTCCATTTTTCTATTATAGGGGAAAGAAGCATCTACTTCTTGAAACATTTCTTTAGGCTTATTTTTCACCTCTTTAATAGCTTGAGGTAAAAGATTAACTTGAAGCTCATGTAGTCTTAAAGATACGTCAATCAATGTATCGTCTTTATAAATTGGTATTTCTTTTTTCATTATAATTCTACCTGCATCGATCTTACTATCAATTAAATGTGCTGTTACCCCTATAGGCAAATCATTATATATTGCCCATTTTAATGCATCTAATCCTCTAACTTCAGGTAATAACCCCGGATGAAAGTTTATAATTCCAATATTAACACTTTGAATAATATTTTGCTTCAAAATTCGTGCACCTGCAATAATCCCTAAGTCAATATCATGCCTATTAAGCAGCTCTTCACATTCCTTGCTATTATGCATTACATTATAATATGGTATATTGAATCTATCACAGATTTTCTGCGGATAAACTAAATCCGTGTGCTTTGGTTTTTCTCTTAATATTGATTTAGGTAAATTTAATTCAACCAAATCATTAGCAAGGACACATTTAATATCAATATTTTCTACTAACAATCTAAATAAAAAGTCTTGAGTTTTTTTATGAGGAAAATTGTATGCAAATATCGCAATATTCATATTATTTCTCCCGATTGTTATTTTCCAAATTTTTATATTATAATTAAGCTGTTTTTCCCTATATTGATTCACTCATAAAGAATCTACGATGGCTATTTTTATTCTTTCTCTATTTTTACAAACTTCATCAACATCATATAGAAAATATGATGTTGATATTATAAATATCCTCTCTCAATTATTTGTAAAACTTTCTCTGATGCATTTCCCTCGCCAAAGTATTTTTTCTGTGGTATGGTTCTGTAATCTTTTGAAAATACCTTATCAACTGCTTCTAAAATTTTCTCTTGATTAGAACCAACTAATACATTCCAATCATCATATAAAGTCTCCACCCACTCGGTTTCTTCTCTTAATGTAATGCAAGGAATTTCAAAAAAATAAGCTTCCTTTTGTACGCCTCCTGAATCAGTCATAATGCACTTTGCGTTTTTTTCTAAAACAAGCATGTCTAAATAGGATACTGGTTCAATAAGCATGATATTTGAATTCTTTATAAAGCTAAACCTTTGTTCATTTGTATTGATTATATTTCTTGTTCTCGGATGTATTGGAAATACAATTTTAAATTCAAAGGATATTAATGCTTTTAAAATATTTTCAAGTTTACTGATATCATCTGTATTCTCTGCTCGGTGAATTGTTGATAAAATATAATCTTGATTATTTATATCTAACCTATTTATAATATCTGATTTTTCCTGAGCTATCTTTACATTGTGCAATACAGTATCCAGCATAACATCTCCTACGTTAAACACTCCATCTTGTATACCTTCTTTTTTAAGATTTTCAACTGCTGTATTTGTCGGGCACAATAATATTTTAGAAATATGATCTGTTAATACTCTATTTTGTTCTTCTGGCATCGCCATATTAAAGCTACGAAGACCGGCTTCCACATGGGCAACGGGTATATGCAGCTTGCTTGCAGCCAAAGCCCCTGCAATGGTAGAGTTTGTGTCTCCATATACAATCATCATATCTGGTTTTTCTTCTAATATTACCTCTTCGATTTTTTCAAGCATTCGTCCCGTTTGTTTTCCGTGGTTTCCCGAGCCAACGCACAGATTATACTCGGGTTTGGGTATTTTAAGTTGATCAAAAAATACTTGTGACATATTTTCATCATAATGTTGACCAGTATGAACTAATATCTCATTATGCTTCTGACGAAGTACTCTAGAAACTGCCCCTGCTTTTACAAATTGAGGTCTTGCGCCTACTACTGTAACAATCTTCATGAATTAATCCCTCTATTCTTTTCAAACTCATAGATAGCATTGATAACATAGTCTTGCTCTTCTTTTGTTAATTCAGGATATAATGGAATAGCAAAGGTACGCTTGGATAAATACTCGGATACCGGTAAATCTCCTTTTTGATATCCTAAATTTTTATAGACCTTCTGTAAATGCAAAGGCACTGGATAATAAATACCCGTTGCGATTCCCTTTTCTTTTAGATGCTGAACAAGTTCATCTCTGTTCTCGCTTTGTAAAATATATAAATGAAATACACTTTTTACATCGGGGTATACAATCGGTGTGATAAGTTGCGTATCTTTAAGGTTTGCCGTATAATAATCTGCCAGTTCTTTGCGTCTTGTATTCCATTTATCTAAATATTTGAATTTAATATTTAAAATTGCTGCTTGTATGTTATCTAGTCTTGAGTTATATCCAATAAAGTAATTATAATATTTGGCTGCATCATATACAGTCTTATCCTCTGTGTCTGTATCTTCTTGCTGTTCTTCCTTCACATCATTGATTAAATTATATGCTGCACGTCCCAGCATGCCGCTTCCATGTACTCTAAGAGCTTTTATTAATGCTGCTAATGTATCGTCATTAGTAGTAATCATTCCTCCGTCTCCAAAAGCTCCGAGATTTTTTGTAGGGAAAAAAGAAAAACAACCTATTGTTCCAATACTTCCTACCTTTTTACCTTTATATTCTGCTCCAATGGCTTGGCAAGCATCTTCTACCACATAAAGATTATATCTATTGGCTATATCCATAATTTCGTCCATATTTGCCGGCTGTCCAAAAATATGAACAGGCAATATAGCTTTAGTATTTTTATTGATCTTCTCTTCAATCCTATCTGGATCAATGTTATAAGTGTCTCTTTTTATATCTACAAAAACAGGCTTTGCTCCTACTCTGGAAATTGCTTCTGCAGTGGCAAAGAAAGTAAATGGAGATGTAATCACCTCATCTCCATCACCAATTTTTAGGGCATGCAAGGCCAGTACTAAGGCATCGGTTCCATTAGCACAAGTAATTGCATGTTTGCAGCCAATATATTCTTCCATTTTCTTTTCTAACAATTTTATTTCTTCTCCCATAATATATTGGGCAGAAGAAATTACCCCTTGCAATCTTTGATCTATCTCATTTTTAATAGCTTCATATTGTTTTTTTAAATCTAATAAAGGAATCATCAAAGTAACTCCCATCCATAACATTTTTATATTTTTGTCATCTGATAACAATCACTATTATTATTTTCGTCATAACTTTACAAAAACCTTAGAAAATTTTGTGGATAGTAAAAAACAGTACTAATCCGTACTGTTATAATAATCTATATTAATTTTTCACTTAATATAAGTTCTCTTAATTCTTCTTTGCTTAAGGCTTGCACTTTTGAAGAATCTGTTGAATATTCGCTGATATCATAATTATCGATTGAAGGATAACTTTTTACAAACGGATAGATTCTAAACATTTCATCCAGTTCCTCTGCCCTCATAGCTTCTTCCTTTGTCATGAGCTCTTCGTACATCTTTTCTCCTGCTCGCAGACCTATGGTTTCAATCTGAATCTCTTCATCCCAAGGTAAATTGTATTTTTTTCTTGTTTCTTCAATGACCACTTCTGCCAAGTCCTTTAAATTCACAACCGGCATTTTAAGAACGAAGATATCTCCTCCTTGGGCATATTCTGTAGCTTTTAGTACTAAATCCACTGCTTGAGTAATGCTCATCATAAATCTTGACATATTAGGATCTGTAAGTGTTATTTTTTTATTTTCTAATATTTGCTGTTTAAATAGGGGTATAACAGAACCCCTGGAGCCCATTACATTTCCAAATCGTACTGCGGCAAATATGGGCTTTTTTCCTCCTTTATAATAATGAGCAGAGGACATAAGGCGCTCTGCCAGAAGCTTAGTTGCTCCCATGGTATTTGTAGGGCTTATGGCTTTGTCGCTGCTTGTATAAATGACTCTATCTACCTTTTGATTAATGGCACATTCTATGACATTCTGGGTACCAAGGACATTGGTTTTTACAGCTTCAAAAGGATTATATTCACAGGCCGGAACATGTTTTAGGGCGGCTAAATAAAAAACGATATCGATTCCATGCATAGCTCTTTCTAATCTTTCCTTATCTCTTATATCGCCTAACAGGAACCTAATGTTTTTACGTCTTCCCAGTTCTTGCTCCATTAAAAACTGCTTATATTCATCCCTGCTAAAAATACGAATAACTCGAGGATTATACTGAAGCAGCTTTTTTACCAAAGCTTGTCCAATAGTTCCTGTTCCCCCAAGAACTAAAATCTTTTTGTTTTCAAACATCGCTTCACCCACTTAACCTATGATAATATTGTAATATATGCTGTAAATAGTTTTATCTCATTTTCTTCTATAAATTCTTCCAAGATTTTTTCAAAATGTACGGCGGCATTATATTGGAGCTTATACAGGCTTTCATTTTTTTCAATAATTCGTTTGTATGAATCTTGATCATTTTCTATGATTTTGGGTTCATACTGCTGAGCAATCTGTAAAAGTTCAGACTGTTTATAATAAAATAGAAGTTCATTAGCAAGAATAGCTTTTTTGATTTCTTCATCATTTTTGTCTAATTGGTGTAAGATATTTTTAAATTTCTCCCTGCTTTTCCCTTCATAATACCTTTTTAGCTCTAAAGTCCACTCTAAATTTGATTTGGAACATTTCTTTACCACTTTTAATTCCTTTAAGACATTTTTCAGCTTTTCAATTCCATTATTATATACAGTATTCTCTTTTTTCTCTATTATATGCCCGATCTTGTCCTTTGCATTAATATCTTTATTGCAGTATTTTATAATGGCATCTTCTAATGTCATGATCATAGTTCCCTTGATTTTTGCTCCGCCTTCTGTGGCATCTATAAAGATAGTGGTTGAGTTTTCTCTAATAAAGTTTTCAAACCAATTAAGGTAATAATATAATTGCGAGCTGGTAGGAATCCTGTTTCCATGTATATCTTCCACTAATAGATCACCTGGTGAATCCTTGTGATCTTCTTCAGATATCTTGGCTGCTATGTCACTATGGTGCTTTGCATTGGTAAATGCTAAATCCTGTCCAATTAAAATGATAGGGTTGCATCCCATGTATGTGGCTATAGCCGTAGAGCTGTTGGCCACAGATCCTCCTACTTTAATAATATCCTGTTTCTCCTCTGATATATATTCCGTAAGTTTTTTTAGCTTTTCATCTGTTATAAATATTTTTTTGCCCCGCCATTCTTCCACAAGGATATGATTACCATGAACCAATGAAATAAAAGGTATGGATAACTCTATATAGTCCTTAGCTAATTCATAAGTAACATTTTGAGGATCAATATTACACAGAAAATGAGGAATAATTCCTCTTTCTAATAAGGGCTTTAATGTTCTTACCCCAGCAATAATCACAGCTTTATCCATTATATCTTTTAGATGCTCGATATTTTGTTCAAGGGAAGGTCCCGCCGAGACTATGATAGCAGGACAATTTTTAATACTGTCCTTAAAAGAAGTGATGGAATTCCCTTCTATAATATATGGAATATTTTCTATTAAGTTTGTGCTTATCTGACTAGAAAGTTTTTCTATAGCATTCACTTGTACTTGAAGTTCAAGATTATACTTATTAATAATTCCCAAAAGCTGATTATAGAACTCTGCATATATTTTATCATAGTAGGATAATGTATATATCTTAAAATGATTATAATTTTCTATGGAG
>JGI24712J26585_10001408_pt1 | contig 20541 bp, 24 predicted proteins | sample BioPla3DNA2_FD_26585 | JGI IMG/M metagenome (IMG submission 26585) | reverse complement strand
AATTATTAATAAAAATATAGTATATTAAAGTTGATATACTAGAGGTTAATATGAATGAATATGAAAAATATGTACCTAAAGAAGAAAAGTTTATGAAAGAAAGAAAAAAAGGGACTTTTATTAAGTGATTATCAAGAAAAGATTCTTATTAAGAAAGGTATTAATCCTAATAAATATCAAACTTTTTCGGAACTTTTATTTGCTCTTAATGAAATTGAAGATTTTGATGATGAGTTTGAAGAATTACTAAATGATATTGAAGAAAAAGCCTTTTATAGTGAGGTAAAACAATGAAAAAAGTGCTATTATTATTATTTTGTTTTGCAATAAATGTATATGCAACTCCTAAAACTGAAGAAGCTACATTTGAGGCATGTGTAGATGGTGACACAGCATATTTTAAGGTCGCAGAAGATACTTTAAAAGTGCGTTTTATTGCAATAGATGCTCCAGAATTAAAAGATGATTATGGCAAAGAAGCAAGCGAATTTACTTGTGATACTTTATTAAATGCTAAAGAGATATTGCTTGAGTATGATGCTGATAAAGCAGATAAATATGGAAGAGTGCTTGCTTGGGTATGGTATGATAAAAAATTACTTCAAAAGACTTTAATTGAAAAGGGTTTTGCTCAGACAGCATATATTTATAAAGATTATAGGTATGTTAATAGTCTTTGTTTTGATGAAAAGAAAGCTAAGGAAAATAAAGTTGGGGTATGGTCAAAAGAAAGTACTAAATATAAGTATTGTGATGAAAAAAGTATTAGTGATTTAGATTATAATATTAATTATGATGATATTTTAGAAGAAAAGAAAGATAATAAATTATCAAAAACAGATGAAAAGCGCTTAAAAAAGATAATAGATACATCTCAAAAGGCTTCTGAGTTTCTTCAGAAAAACGATAAAAAAATTAGTGAGTATGGCACTTATATTATATTATTGATTGCTTCGATATTTGTGTTTTTTGGAAAGAAGAAACAATAGTAAAGCAAATGGTAAATAAACTCGTTTTTTATTCATTAACATGATATAATCATTTAAGTAGGAGGCTATCAATGAAAAAGAAAATGTTTTTAATATTATTCATTTTTAGCTTTTTTATGGGAAAAATTCCTGTTTTTGCTGTAAAATATCAAGGAGTACTAACAGGAAATGGGGTAAATTTAAGGACAGGCCCTGGAACTAATCATAGCTACATTGCTTCATTACATTTAGGCTCAACTTATGAGTTAGAGTCAAATGAAAAAATACCTTCTGAAATGGGTTGTGCTGCAGGATGGTATAAATTAAAATATTCACCAGTAATAACTGGTTATGCATGTTCTGATTATATAGAGGTAAAAGAAATGGAAGAAGAGGTTATATCTGTTGATGGAGAATGTGAACAATCTCTTATAGCTCTTGGATTTCATCAAAGTTATGTTACTGGTCTTTGTGCTTTAAAGAAAAATCGTCCTAATTGGAATTTTTATCCTATAATAACAAATATTGATTGGCAAACTGCTGTTAATCAAGAAAGTAAATGTGGCCTTAGTTATGTTTACACTAATAGTAGTAATACAGAATTTATTGATAGTAGTTGTATTGGTCAATATCCCAACGGGCCATATCCAGCTTCGAAGAAAGCCGTAGCTATATATATGGATCCTCGAAATTGGTTTAATGAAAACACTATTTTTCAATTTGAAAATCTGAAATATACTGAAGGATTATATGAATCATATTCGCCAGCAATAACTTCAATAGTACAAAGTGCTAATTTTTATACTTATCATGTTCAAAATGGAGTAGATTTTTCGGGAACTCTTAGAGAAGCTGGAAAAGATGCTAATGTTAGTCCTATTTTTTTAGCATCGAGAATCCTTCAGGAATTAGGACGTACAACTTCATTGTTTAATCTATATAGTGGTGTTTATCCTGGTGAATATTATGGTTATTATAACTTTTATAACTATGGAGTGTCAGATTCTTGTGTTAAGGTAAGTGGAACAACTTATTGTGGTTTAAGTTATGCGAAAAGTAAAGGGTGGAATTCCATTTATGGTGCTCTTCATGGTGGTGCTGTCTTTCTATCCTCGGGATATATTGCTGTAGGACAAGATACAATGTATTTGCAAAAGTTTAATGTTAATCCTAATGATAAAAATAAGTTGTTTTTACATCAATATATGACTAATATTGGGGCCCCAGTAAGTGAGTCAAAAATTACATATAGTACGTATAATAATAATAGTTTATTAGATCTTCCATATAATTTTTATATTCCGGTATATACAAATATGGATGTAGAGATTGTTAATTCTAACAGTGGTAGTACTCCAGATGATACCCCAACAATACCTTCGAATAGTGAAATAAGTACTATAGCAACTAAAGCAGGGTATAGTTATTCTTCGGGTTATTTAAATAGAGTGAAAGATGAAACTTCAGTTGAGGCTTTAACTAATGCTTTTGTATCACTTGGAGCAACAGTAAATATTAAAAATACTGTTGGTGAAAAAGTAACAAGTGGAAATGTTGGTACAGGATATACTATAACAATATCAAATGCTACAACAAGTGAAGATTTAAAAATTGTTGTAAAAGGCGATACTTCTGGTGATGGTAAAATTAATGCCCTTGATTTACTTCAAGTTCATAAAAACATATTAGGTATGTATAATTTAAATGATGCTCAAATAAGGGCTGCTGATTCTTCAAATGATGGTAAGGTTGGAGCCCTTGATTTACTACAAATCCATAAAAACATATTAGGTATGTATAAAATAAATGAATAGAAAGGAATAAAATGAAAAAAATAAAAATAATAATTCTTTTTACAATATTATTGCTTCCAAAGTTGGTGTTTGCTTCAAATGCTACGATAGCAATTACTGGAGTAAATACAGCTGCTGTTGGAAATAATATTAAAATGTATGTTACTTTATCATCATCGGCAGCAATTGGTTCTTGGGAACTTACTTTAAACTATGATTCTAGTTTTTTAAAGTTAATAGGATCAGATGCTGATAATGGGGGAACATTCATGGCTAATAAAGTTGCGGGAGCTTCTGGTATTAATAAGAAGGTATATACTTTTACTTTTAGAACTTTAAAAGCAGGAAATACTTTATTGTCAATTGGAAGTAGCAGTTTATATGATTTTGATACCATGGGAGAAATGACTGTTAGGACCTATAATAAAAATTTGAAAATTATGACTCAACAAGAAATTGAAGCATCATATTCAAAAGATAATTATTTAAAATCTTTATCAGTTGATGAATTTGAAATAAACCCAGTATTTAATAAAGATACTTTAGAATATTCTGTAGAGGTTCCAGAGAATACTAAGACTATAAATATAAAGGCTGTAGCAAATGATAATAGATCAACAATTGATGGTCTTGGAGAAAAAGAAGTTGTTGTAGGTAATAATAAATTAAATATTGTTGTTAGAGCCCAAAATGGTAGTGAAAGAATATATATTCTTAATGTTAATGTAATTGATAAGAATCCTATTGAAATAATAATAGATAATGTAACTTATCATTTAGTAAAATATAAAGAATATTTAACAATTCCATCAGGTTTTGAAGAAACAACTATTAAAATGAGTGATATTGATATACCGGCGTTTTACAATAAGAAGATTAATTATACTCTTGTTGGTTTAAAAGATGAAGCAGGTAATATCTATTTATATAAGTATGAAAAAAATAAATATGAAAGGTTTTTAGAATTAAAATTAGGTAATTTAAAATTAACACCATTATCAATTGGAAATAAGGTGCTTAATTATGAAAAAGAAACTATTGATTTTGATGGTAAAATAGATGTATATAAAATTGATAAAAGATTTAAATTAATAAATGCAAAGAATATCCTTAACGGTGAAGAAGGGCTTTATTTGCTTGATATAGTTGATAAAACAGCAGTTAAATATGATTTAAAAGATATCTATACTCTTAGAAAGTTAAATAAAATATATTTAGCAACAACAATTATATTTTTATCAACAACTGCATTATCAATAATTATTATGCTATCTTTTAAAAGAAAACCTAAAATTAAAGATAAAGAACAAAAAGTTAAAGAAAAAACCAAAAAAGAACTTCCTAAAGATGAAAAAGTAGTAAAAGAAAATAAAAAAAATAAATAAAAAAACATTATATCTTTACTGTCAACTTTACAAAAAAAGATGACAGTATTTTTTTGTATGTTAAAATAAATATAGGAAGAAGAATTTTGTTTATGAGTGAAAAATCAACAATAAAAATTGAAGATGCAAGAAGAGAAGGGGTCTTTGAAAGATTGCGTGAGTCTAGGCGTAAATTATTATTAAGGAATTATTATCTTAAAGATGAATATGATAATTTTTTTTCTTCATATGTTTTGGGTGATTTATTTTGTGGAATAATAGATTATTCTTGTCATAAAGACGGACTAATAAAAATAACACCTGAAGGCAATTTACATTTAATAGATTCTCTTGCAAAACCAAATGCGCTTGGGATTGGTACTATTCCTGAATTTGAATATTATATATATGATTATGATACAGCAAGATCTGATGTTTTAGAGACTCATTGGCTATTTCAAGTAATAAATGATAGTTCAAGTGTTATTGTACGTCGTACAACATATTATTATTGTCATGAATGTGAACCTGCAATTATATATACTGAAGAAACAGGTGAATTTAAACCTGTTAATATGTATAATATACAATGGTTTTCATATCATCTTGTAGAGGATAATAAATATAATGAAAGTTTACAAGATATTTTAAAAGATTATGAACAACAAGGAAAGTTGCTTATTACTAGAGATGTTTCTAAAATTAAAGGTGAATATAATAATGCTGAAATTATAGAACGTTTTGGAACTGATTTAAATGATGGATATGATTTATCAAAATATTTGTCATCATATAGTCGTGAAAGGAGAAAGTAAATATGGAACAAACAAAAGAAGCATATATAAAGATGTATCAAGAATTTCTTGATGAAATTAATGATTTTCAAGCATTAAATGATAATTATATTGATAAAGAAATGAAAGAAATAATAGAGGGTTTAAAAAGTAAATTAAATGATATACTTAAAAATATTAATAATTATAAAGACGATGAGCTTGATGTTCTTTATAATAAAGCTAAACCACTATTTAATGGTATAAAAGAGGTGTGTGAAGAAATAAAAGGAAGGAAAAAAAGGAAAAAAAATAAAATTATTGCTGCAGCTAATATAATATCTATATTAGCGATTATATGGAGCATTTCTAATTATAATCGTGGTATAAAGATATTAAAAAGTATGGAAGCTAGATTTGAAAAAGAAAATCCATTAACTATTAATGAAATATATGACCTTTCAGATCCAACACCTATGCCAAAAGTTTTTTATCCACCAGAGGTTGATTATACGCCAGGTGTTAATTATACTCCAATTGAAGCTTCTGCTGTTAAGGAATTAGAAAATGGTATTATTGGTATAAATGAAGCAAGGATGATTCGAAATTTTGTAAAGGAACAATTATTAACTCATTATCTTGGAAGTTTACCAGAAGAATATTTTTTAAATAAGCCTTTTACAAAAGAAGTTCTTTATGGTGATATTATATAGGTGGTACAATTGAATATACTCCAGAAGGTAATATCATATTAAAAGATGAAATAGAAAAAAATCGGACATCTAGACATTATATATTTGATAATAATGAGTTAAAATATTTATATCGAAAATATGACTTTTATTTCTATAAGGAACTTTATGCATTTGCTACAACAATTTATTATTCTAATCCTTATTCGAAAGAAAAAACAATTATTAAGAATATGTATGAAAGATTAGCACTTGAGTTTAAGGATACAGACCTTAATTTAGGCACAAAATACATAGATTATTTAAAAGGTAAAGACTTTAGTTTAATAGAGCAAGAGCTACGTGAGAATGAAGAGTTATCAAAGGTAGAATTTGAGTCAGACGAACGTTCTAATTTGTTTGATGAAATACTATTACTAAATTTAAATGCTGAAACAAATTACACAAGAGGAAGGAAATAATTGACCTTTACTGTCAACTTTACAAAAAAAATTGACAGTATTTTTTATGGTGTTAAAATAAACGCAGAAGGGAGGGTTTTGTTTATGAATGAAAAACCACATAAAGTAACGAGAATAAATAGGGATAATGGTAAAATTAAAGGGTTATCAAGTGTACTTTTAGCAATTCTTTTAGCTTCAACAATTTCTATAGGTTCTAAGCAAATAGTTAGTGCTAAGGAAACACCTGCAATAAAAATTGAAGATAATAGAGGTGACGTAGACTATGAAAGACTAAGTGAGTCTAGTTTTGAAGGATTAGCTCTTAAAGAAGAATTAATTCAGAAGAAAAAAGAATTAGCTCAAATAAAAAGGCAAGTTGAATCAGATAGAAAAAAATCAGATTTTATATTTTGGTTAATAATTATTGGATGGAATGCAATGAATATTACGTACTTAATTACTTCATATAATGAATATAAGAACCTAAGAAAGATGAATGGACGATGATAATAAATTATTAACTAGTTGATGACAATTTAGTCAAAGTTGAATTGAAACCCTTATAAATAAGGAAAATAGCAAAAAAAGTTTTATAGATTTGAGAGTTTAATACTCTCTTTTTTATTAGAAAAAGATATGATTTATTGTGTTATAATAACTATAGAGAAAGAAATGGTTATAAAATTGAATAAAGAAAGTCATATATTAATAAGTTTTTTAATTAATGCAAAAATGCAAACATATGCCAATGAAAAAGTTGTCAAAACCTGCATTCAGCGGGAAATAGGGCTTTAGTGAGAAAAACTCACAAACCCTTATAAATAAGGAAAGTAGCAAAAAAAGTTTTTACACTTTTGATAACATTATAGGAGGAGATATAATGAATAAATTAACAATGATAGGAACAGGACATGGTTTTGTTCATAACTTATATAATACATGTTTTGTAGTAAATAATAATTTTTTGATAGATACTGGTGGTAGTGCAGATATTGTTAAAAATTTAGAACTATTAGGGATTAATATATCAAATATTCATGATATCTTTATTTCTCATTCCCATACTGATCATTTATTAGGGTTATTTTGGTTTTTAAAAAGATTAACTGGAATGTATAGAAATGGAGAATATATTGGTAAGTTAAATATATATTGTAATGATGAAGTTGAGTGTGCAATTAAAGATATATACAAACATCTGTATCCAGATGTTTATGTTGATGCGATTAATGAGTATATGAACATTATTGTTGTCGATGATGGAGAAGAAGTTCTAATACAAAATCAAACTTATAAATTTATTGATATGAAATCAGGCAATAATAAATTATATGGATTTGAAACTGCATTTAACAACGGTAAAACACTTGTCTTTTGTGGGGATGGAACTTTAAAAAAAGAATTATATGATATTATTAAAAATAAAGATTATGTAATGCATGAGGCATTTTGTTTAGATGCTGATAAGGAAATATTCAAACCTTATGAAAAGAAACATTCAACCGTAAAATATGTTTGTGAAAATTTTAATGATTTAAATATTAAAAATTTAATTTTATTTCATACAGAAGATTCTCATCCAAGCGATAAAGATGTTTTGTATAAAAAAGAAGCAAAAGAATATTTTGATAACAATGTAATCGTTCCTAAAGACTTAGATGTTATAGAAATATAAAAAAAAGAGATAAACTTTATGGAAAATAAAACAAACATTAGCTGGTTGATATAGATTTATTCTCACCCTTGCTTATAACCTTATAAAATAAGGAAAGTATGTAGTTGAAATTTCACATAATTTTGTTAAAAATAATAAAAAAGGGCTAAAAAACTCAAAAAAATGGTCAAAAATGACTATATTTTAAAGGGTGAGATGAGAGCGTCTAACCCCTTAAATAAATATAAATTTAACTATTCGAAATTTTCGAACAGTTAAAAGAAAATTATTTAAAACGAAAGAAAGTTTATAATTAAAAGGTAATAATATATAGAAAGGAGTAGATACTATGAAAAATGAATTAGTAATTTTTGAAGACCAAAAAGTTAAATTAGAAGTTAATGTAAACGATGATACAGTTTGGTTAAATTCAGAGCAAATAGCAGAATTATTTAATCGAGATTCTAAAACAATTAGGAAACATATTAATAATGCTTTAAATGAAGAGCTTGATTCTTCAACTGTCGCAAAATTTGCGACAGTTCAAAAAGAAGGAAATAGAAAAGTTAAACGTAATATTAATTATTATAATTTAGATATGATAATATCAGTCGGTTATAGAGTTAAATCTAAAAACGGTATAACTTTTAGAAAATGGGCTAATGAAATATTAAAAGATTATCTAATAAAAGGATATGCTATTAATCAAAAAAGATTAAAGTATTTAGAAAAGAAAGTTCAATTAATAGATATCGCAGGAAGAATTGATTCTAATTTAACAGGTGATGAAGCAAAAGATATTATTAAAGTTATTAATAATTATAAAGAAGCATTAGATTTACTTGATGATTATGATCATAAAAAAATAATTAAACCAAAAGGTTTATTTGATGATAAAAAAATAACTTATGAAGAATGTATAAAAATAATTAATAAATTAAAATTTAATAATGATTCTGATTTATTTGCTCTTGAAAGAAATAAAGGTCTTGAAGCAATAATTGGGAACATATATCAAACATTTGATGGTGAAGATGTATATAAAACTATTGAAGAAAAGGCTGCTAACTTTTTATATTTAATTACTAAAAATCACATATTTATTGATGGAAATAAAAGAATTGCCGCTACATTATTTATTTACTTTTTAGACTTTTATAACATCTTATATTATGAAGGTAAAGAAGTTATTGATAATAATACACTTGTTGCAATTACTCTTTTAATAGCAGAATCTAATCCTAATGAAAAAAATATATTAATTGATTTAATAATGAACTTCCTAAAAAGAGGTGATTCAAATGAATAATAAAACAAATATCAACTGGGAAATGGGCTCTAGTGAGAAAAGCTCGCAAGCCTTATAAAATAAGGAAAGAAGCGAAAAAAGTTTTTACACTTTTATCGAAAAACAGTCAAAAATGGCAAAAGTTTTTACACTTTTGATAGAACTGGTATGTGCATATTATGCATATACCTTATAAAATAAAATGTGAACTAGCAAGTTTTTATTGCAAGTTAGAAAGGAAGTTTATGAAGAATAATTTGACAATTAGAAGTAGTAGTGCGGAATTTTTAATATTTGAAAGGCAGACACATTCAAAAGGAGTACAAGTTAGATTTGAAAATGGGGATTTATGGCTTACTCAAAAAGCCATGAGTGAATTATACAATTGCTCAGTTGATAATGTGGGATTACATTTAAAAAATATTTATAATGATTATGAACTTGATAAAGAATCAACTACCGAGGATTTCTCGATAGTTCAAAAAGAAGGCCAAAGAGAAGTAAAAAGAACTGTTAAATATTATAATTTAGATGCTGTTATTTCTGTAGGATATAGAGTTAACTCAGATAGAGCAATTCAATTTAGAAGATGGGCAACTAATATATTAAAAGAGTTTTCTAAAAAAGGTTATATTATTGATAGAAGACGTATGGAAAATGGTGCTTTTTTTGATGAAGATTATTATGATTCATTATTAGCAGAAATAAGAGAAATAAGACTATCCGAAAGAAGATTTTATCAAAAAATAACAGATATATATGCAACTAGTGTTGATTATGATTCAAAAGCACCAACAACGATTAAGTTTTTTAAGAAAGTACAAAATAAAATGCACTATGCTATTTCTAAAATGACTGCTCCAGAGATTATTTATAATAGGGCTGATTCTGAAAGAGAATATATGGGATTAACTTCATGGAAGAATTCACCTAAAGGTAAAATTTTAGAAACGGATGTTACAATAGCTAAAAACTATTTATCAAAGGAAGAATTAGAAAGCTTAGAAAGAATAGTATCGGCATTTTTAGATTTGGCAGAAAACAGAGCTAAAAGAAATATTCCAATGACTATGGAAGATTGGTCAACCAGAATTGATAAATATTTACTAGCAGATGATTTAGACGTTCTAAAAGATGCTGGAAAAATTTCTCATAAAATAGCATGCGATAAAGCGTTAACTGAATTTGAAAAATATAGAATAAAGCAGGATCAATTATATAAATCGGATTTTGATTTATTATTAGAAGAAGCCAGTAATGACAAAAAAGAGTAAATTCGATTTTACCGAATACTCATAAAAATAAAGGAGTTGAACTTTATGAAAAACAAAACAAATATTAACTGGGGAATGGGACTCTAGTGAGAAAAACACACAAACCCTTATAGAATAAGGGAAGTGGCTAAAAAAGTTTTTACACTTTTGATAAAATTAAGAAGGTGATTATATGAAAGATTTTATTTTTATAATTGGTCCAAGTGGAGTTGGAAAGACCACTCTTGCTAAAGAGTTATTTAAGCATTATAAAGGTGTGTATTTTGAGCAAAATATGATTCCTGAATTTCATATTTCAAATAATGTTGATGAGGGGAAATATGAAGAAGAAGTTCTTTGGGAAAGTTCAATTGAATTATTAAAATATTTTTATAATAAAGGACTTAAAAATGTTATTGCTTTAGACTTTAATGACATAAGAACAAAAGAAATACCGATAATATTTAAAGGTAAGAATTTTATTACCTTAAAGTTAATATGTTCTGATTATGAACAAATTAAAGATCAAATGATATCTCGTGGTAAAAAAGGACTAATTGATTTAAAATTGCTTAAAATATCATGTGAAAAAATTACAAATAGAGAATTATTACCCAATGAAGTGTTATTAGATGTAGCTGGGAAATCAGCAGAAAAAGTTTTGAAAGAAGCAATTAATATTATTGATAATTATGAAAGTAAAATGGATTATACTTATATTGAGCCATCTAAAGAATTATTTTATTCATGGGTTCAAAGTGATGGTTTAAGGGAGTGAAATAATTATGGAAAATTACAATGAAAAAGTTGTCAAATCGGGTATACAGTGGGAAATGGGGCTCTAGTGAGAAAAACTCGCAAACCCTTATAAAATAAGGAAAGTGGCAAAAATAGTTTTTACACTTTTAATGAAAAATAATCAAAAAAGTCAAAAGTTTTTACATTTTTGAAATAAATAGAAAGGAAAAATATGGAAGAAATAATTTTAGTAAAACCAACTGATGAATTTGAAAAACAAGTAATGGAGTATAGACAAGCATTTATTGATAATAATCAATCATTTGATGGTTGCGCCGGTCTAAAAGAATGTGAAAGTTATCATGAATGGTTAGATTTTGAAAATAGATTGAAGAAGAACTTAAAAGAATCCTATGTGCCCTCAACTGTATTACTTGCAATTAGAAAAAAAGATAATAAGTTAATTGGAATAATTGATTTTAGACATAAACTAAATGATTTTTTATTTAATTACGGTGGGCATATTGGTTATAGTGTTTCAATTGATGAAAGAAAAAAAGGATATGCAAAAGAAATGTTAAAGCAAATGTTATTGATATGCAAACAAATGGGAAATGATAAAATCTTAGTTACGTGTAATAAAAATAATGAAGCATCTAGAAGAACGATTGTTTCTAATGGAGGAATATTAGAGGATGAAAGACAATATAATGAAAGCCCGGATAATTCAATAATTTTACAAAGATATTGGATTAAATTATAAATGGTTAAAAAGGAGTTGAATTACATGGAAAACAAAACAAACATTAACTGGTTGAGATAGATTTAGTCTAACCTTTGCTCAAACTCTTATAAAATAAGGAAAGTATGGAATTAAAATTTTATATAATTTTCTTGAAATTAATAAAAAATGAGTAAAAATGTCAAAAAAATGGTCAAAAACGGGTATATTTCAAAGGGTGAGATGGGAGCGTCTAACCCCTTTGAAAATACAATAGTATAATTTCAACTATCCAGTATTTCTGGATAGTTGAAATTAAAAAGTGAAACTAAAGATAATAATATATAGAAAGGAGAGTATATGACTAGACAAAATGAAATTTTAATATATGAAGATAAAGATGGTTTAACAAGAGTAGATGTTAAAATTGTTAATGATGATGTTTGGTTCACAAAGTATTAAATAGCTGATATTTATAAAACTACGAGACAAAATATTGAATAACACATAGAGAATATTTATCTTGATAATGAATTGCAAATATCAACTTGCAAGAAATTCTTGCAAGTTCAAAAAGAAGTAAAAAGAATTTAAAAAGGGCAGATAAAATTAAAGTTATATATAAGATAAAAGCTTATTAATTAAAAAGTCAACTGCTTCAGCAATATCTTTTAAATTATAATTAAGCTTTAATAATTGTTCAATTAACATTCTATTTTCAATTGTTAACCTTTTCTTTTTCGTTATTATCCTCCTTCCAATTATTAATATGAAAACAATTGATTAAAAATATTAAATATTATTCAAAGACTAAATGTAAGTTCGTAAAATTATTAATTTAAAGTTACATTTACCTTTTGAAGTAACATATTTCTATACACAGTTTGACATTTTATAAAAAAATATTATAATAACTAACAATTACTAGATATTTTGGAGGGCGCATATGCATAAAACCAAAATAATAACGAGAGTAATAATTGAAGTGGTAACTTATTTTTAAAATAAGGTTATTACTTTTTTTGTTATTGAAAGGAGATTATGGATAAATTTAAGTTAAAAATTGAAGACAAACAATTATATTTGTTTTTGGATAATAATCAAATTGCAATGAACATAAAAGAAAATACTAATAAAATTACAAAAACAATTCCATGTGAAGTCATTTATATGGGACAAGTTACTGAAGTGGATATTTTAGAAAATTATATCCATTTGATAGATAGCTCAGTTTCAAAAATATATATTGATAAAAATAATAATACAAGTGTTATCATGTTACCTTCAAAAAAATTGTTTTTTCCAGATATTGTTTATTTAGCACTGTGTATGTTTGCAAATTTCTTTCAAAGTGAGAATAAATACTTTTTACAATCATCAGTAGTTAAGTATGATGATGAAAAGTCAATAATGTTCATAGGCGAACCAAATTCTGGTAAAACGACCTTGTCTGTAAAATTAGCACTTACTGGAAATTGGGACTTAATATCAAATGATAATGTGCTTGTCAAAATGAATGAAAAGAGTTTAAACAGTATAGCAGGAACCAAAAGTGTACAATTGCGGTTAGGCGGAATAAAAATGTTTTTTCCAAACTTACTACCTTTAATTAATGAAAAAGATAAATTAAATTCAAGAAATGAGTGGGATATTAAAATTTATATTGATCATATTTTAAAAAATGAAGGTGTTAGTTATGCTGACAAATCAAATATTTCAGATATTTATTTTATAAGTACAAACCAATCAAATACACTTTCAATACGTGATAGAGAGTTAATAGATAAGAAATTATTAATATATGAACAACTAACAAAACAAATTAGAAGCAATAGATATGTTTTTACAAGTTTAGCTTATCCTTTACCTTCTTTTGAAAATGAACAATATTTACTAGAAAGATATAAAATGGCTGAATCTATTGCTACAAATGTTGGAATCTATGAATTAAAAGGAGATGTTGATAAAGCTGTGTATCAATTAAGGAAGAAATATGAAAAATAAGAAAATAGTATTAACAACTTTAGTACCCATTAGTCATAGAACGTCCGAAGAAAATCTTGGATTAGGATATTTAAAAGCTTCTCTTGAAAAAAGAGGATATAATGTTACCATAATAGATGGTTGGTTGGGAGAACTTACACTTGATGAAGTTTATCAAAAAATAAGAGAAAATGAAGATTTACTATTTGTTGGTATTTCATCGTATATGCAAAACAATGAAGATTCAATAAAATTAATAAAAAAACTAAAGAAAGATGATATAAAAGTTGTTTGTGGTGGTTTTGGCCCAACTTTTTTTCCTGAGGTATTTCTTAAAGAAGGAGCAGACTTTGTCATTCGAGGTGAGGGTGAAATACCAATAGTAGAACTTGCAAATTGCCTTGAGAAAAATCTTTCATTTGAGCGAGTGAGGGGCCTATCGTGGTGCATTGGTAATAAATATTTTAACAATACCGCCTCAATGTTAGGAGATTTAGATATTTATCCTTTTCCCTCAAGAGAAACTATAAATCAAGTATTATCAAAAAAATCCTCAGTAAATATGGTTACTTCACGTGGGTGTAGTGGAAATTGTGATTTTTGCTCTGTGATAGCTTTTTTTAAGAAAAGTCAAGGAAAAAAGTGGCGTACAAGAAGTATTAAAAATATTGTTGATGAAATTGAAATTTTGTATAAACAAGGTGTTAACTTAATTAAAATGGTTGATGATAGCTTTATAGATGGAGATCGTAATGAAGATTGGTGCAAAGCTTTTGCTGAGGAAATAAATAAAAGAAATATAAAAGTAAGATTGAGAGGGCAAATTAGAGCAGACAAAGTAAGTGATGCGATATTGTATCACCTTAAAAGAGCAGGTTTTTTCTCTTTTGCTTGTGGTATAGAAAATGGATCTACAACAGCTTTAGCTAGAATGAATAAAACCGCAACAGTGCATGATAACGAAAAAGCCTTAGAGTTATTTAATAAGCATAATTACATTGTGCAAATGGGTTATATATTGTTTGATAGATTTACAACTGTAGATGAATTATGGGAAAATTATTATTTTCTCAAGAAGCATATGTTCACAGTTACAAAAGGTATTTTTTCTGAAATGTATTCTGCTGAAGGTACACTTTTAAACGAAAAATTAAAATCGAGTAATATTTTAATGAAGGGAAATTCTTTAAGCGGAAATAATACTTACCAAATAAAAGATAGAGATGCATCTATTATTTATACACAGTTAAAAGATTGGCACAAAAGTCATAGTTATATATATGATATGACAATTGATCCATTATCTGCTCCTAAAAATATCAGTAATGAAAGCATAGATACACTTTTATTAATCGCTAATGATTTAAAAAGAAAAGATTTAGAAGTATTTAAAAAGATTTTAATAGCCAGAAAAAAACAAGAGGATTTAAATATTCAAAACTTAGTCGAAACATCTCAAAGTTTTTATAAAGCCCATCATGATAAAGTGAAGAGTTTATATAAAAAAGAAAATTTAAAATATAATGCAGAATGTAATCCATTTATAAGATAAGGAGAAAGATATGATTAAAAATATAGGTTGGACATTAGGAAATGCTTGTCCATGTAATTGTAAACATTGCTATTCATTGCAAGTGAGAGAGCGTGGGCAGAATTTAGATATTAAAAAAATAGATAGAATTATTGAACAAATATTAAAACTTGATGTAGAAACAGTAAATTTTGGTGGAAATGAACCAATTTTTACAAATGGTTTGGATGCTAAAAAGAGTCTCTTGCCATATATTATAAAAAAATTATCAAACCTGGGAATCAAGACAGGCATTACAACATCAGGAATATCTTTAATAAATTTAAAACAACATTTTCCAGAAACACTAGAATTACTTAATGATGTAGATGTATCAATTGATTCTCCAATTGAAACTGAACATAATAAAAACCGTGGGCAAAATACCTTTAAGCTAGCAATTAAAGCTTTAAACATATGTAATGAATATAGTATAGATTGTTCAGTAGTAATGTGTGCAATGAATTGGAATTTTTATCCAGAAAAAATTATGAAACTACTAGAATTAGTAAAGAAATATAATGCAAATATTAGAATTAATATGTTAAAACCCACAGAAAAGGCTCATTTAGCATTGATGCCAAGTAAGAAACAAATTATAGAAGGTTATAAAATATTAATTAATTCTTGTTATACTCTAGATATGTCTGATCCCATATTAGCTGCTAAATTTAGTAATGATCATATAAAAGGTTGTTCTTGTGGAATATCATCTTTAAGAATAAATGGTATTACAGCAGAGGGAAAAGTACCTGTTTCCCCATGTGTATATATGCATCACTTTCAAGTTGGAGACTTACTTAAGGACGATATACTAGATATCATTAACTCAGAAAAGTTTAAGAGTTTTAAAGAAAGAAATACCAATTATCATAAAATTGAAGAATGTAAAGACTGTGATAGAAAAGATGTTTGTCGAGGAGGATGTGCAGCGTCTGCTTACTGGTACAACTATCATGTAAATGACGAAAAAAACATGTATAAAAAAGACCCATATTGTTTCTATGAACAAACAGATACTTTACCAAAACCAGAGTTTAGAAAAAGTGAATGCTTAGTACATCAAGATTATTTATGTACTTGGATAGGAAAAATAAAATAGTTTAAGTCTTGAAAAAAACATTTATATATGCTAAATATAAGAAAAGGAGAATATATTATGGCTAATTCAAAAAAAATAGATAATGCGAAAGATTTTTTAGGAAAGAAGGTCAAAGTAGAAATGGATAGACCTTTAGGGACCAAACACCCTAAGCATGGTTTTGTTTATTCATTAAACTATGGTTTTGTTCCTGGAACAATGAGTGCAGATGAGGAAGAACTTGATGCATATGTTCTTGGTGTTTTTAAACCAGAAAAAGAGTTTACTGGTAAGTGTATTGCAATTATTCACAGAACTAATGATAATGATGATAAGTTAATAGTTGTACCTGAAGGAAAAGAATATTCAGATGAACAAATAATTGCTCTCACAGAATTCCAAGAGCAGTGGTTTGAATTTGAAATCCTAAGATAAATGTATGATGTTATTATAAAAAATGCTTTTCTATTCGATGAAGTAAAAGAAGATTTTTTGAAGAGAGATCTTGCTATAAAAAATGGAATTATCGCAAAGATTGGTTTAAATCTTATTGATGAAAAGGCAAAAATAATTGATGCTGAAAATAAGGTGCTTATTCCTGGGTATATAAATACTCATATACATTTTGGTGAATATTTTGTAAAAGGTTACGATGGTAATTTATCGACCGAAGAATATATTAAATACACAGAAAAGTTTAATTATCATAATGAAAAGTATGCGGAACAAATTCGCCAAAATTCGACATTAATTACAGCAACTGAAGCGCTTTCTTTTGGTTGTACTACTTTAGTTGGTATTAGAGGTTGGAATTGTATAGATCAATTTGGAATAAGATTGTATTTTGGGTACCCTTTAATGAAGTCAAGGAAATTGAAAGGTTATTTGAATAATTTATATCAAAAATTTGAAAAATTAAAGTGTAATGAGTTACAAGAAAAGTATATTTTTATACACTCATTACAAATGGTTGACGAAAAAATACTTGAGGGATTAGAGAAATATTTAGAAAAGAACAAAGTAAAATTAGCAATCCATTTAAGTGAAACAAAAATTGAAAACTCTTACGCTAAAAAAAAATACGGTTTAACGCCAACGGAAGTTCTATTAAAATATAATTTATTAAGTCAAGATACTCTTTTAATTCATTGTTGTTATTTATCAGAACGCGATATAGAGATAATTAGTAACAAAAAAGCAAGCATCTGTTTATGCCCAAATAGTAATTTAAAGCTTGGTAATAATATACCAAATCCTTTAAAATTAATGTCTAAAGGAATAAATGTTTGTGTAGGAACCGATGGTATAGCTACAGATGAAAGTATGAATATTCTAGATAATTGTAAGACTTTAGCATTAAAATTTGGAATTAATACTAAAGTACTCTTAGAAATGATTACTATAAATCCTCAAAAATATTTAAACTCAAGAAATGGTTATATTAAAGAAGGTTATGAAGCAGATTTGTTAATATACGAACTAGACAATTACCAAATAACAAGAAATGAAACTTTTTACAATGATTTAATATATTCGTATGCGATAAAACCACAATATGTTTTTATAAAAGGAAAAGAAATTATAAGCAATTATAAAAATGTAAAAGTTCATCTTAACAAAATAAACAATTTAAAACTAAAAGGTATAATTATTTATAAATGAATATATAGTATTAAGAAAAGAAATAAAAATAGATTTAATTAATACTTTTCCTGGAATATAATCTAAAATTACCAATTTATAAATAAATAGATAAGAAATTAGTGAACTAAAATAAAAAAGTAGTTGGTAAATATGAAATATGTATATCATAGTAGTTATCATAGTGATTTAATAAGAAAAGTAAAAAGATGGGTAAGTAAATGATATGATGTGAATAAGTTTTTTGAACTTTATCCAGAATTGATTATTAAATATAATGAAGTAGTAGATGAATAATCTGCCTTTTTATATAATAGCAAAGTGATAAAATAAAAGTATATTATAAAATAAGAGGTGAGCTTATGGAACATGATTTAAAGTTATATGGTAAAAATTTTAGTAGAATGGAATCTGGTCAAAAAAATAGAGAGTATAGATTATATGATAAAAAAAAGAAGATTAATTAAAATTGGAGATACAATTAGATTTGTAAAACTTCCAGAGGCAGATAAATACATTTATGCAGATGTGCTTAATATTGAAGTATTTACAAATTGGTACGAATGTTATGCTAAATATTTTGAAGAAGACTTTAAAGACAGATATGACACTATTCAGGATGTTGTAGACGATACATATAACGGTGGTTACTATACAAAAGAGGATAGCGACAAATATGGATGCTGTTGCTTAACCTTATCTAAAGTTAGAAAAACCTAATAAAAAGGAGAGAAAACCTTATGAAAAATGAAGAAAATTTGTTCCTAAAATCGGGTATACAGTGTTCGATAAGAAAATACGCAACACATTTTAAAAACTCCCATAAAATAAGGGTAAAATAGGCATCGTGTAATTACATTTTTTTAATAAAAATTACTAAAATTAGCAAAAAATACCCAAAAATACCCCAAAAATAGCATAGTATTTAAGGGGTGGTGATTACGAGTAACACTTTAAAAAAAGAATATATATCAGATAGTAATATCTGATTTTTTTATGCAATAATTTAGGAGGGTTTATGAAAGAAGAAGTTGTTGAATTGAATGTCAAAGATATTTGTGATTTTCCTAAACATCCATTTAAGATAAATAACGATTTAAATTATGAAGAGTTAAAAAATAGTATTATCGAAAGTGGAGTATTAGTTCCTACAATAGTAAGAAAAAAAGAAGATGGAAAATACGAAATGCTATCTGGACATAGAAGAAAGAAAATTTGTGAAGAACAAGGGATTAAAAAAATCCCATGTATAGTTAAAGATATATCAGATGAAGAAGCTATTATATTAATGGTGGATTCTAATCTTCAAAGGGATAAGATATTACCTAGTGAAAAAGCAATGGCTTATAAAATGAAATATGATGCAATGAAATCTATGACACCATCGGTGTCAAACAAAAGAAAAGATGAAATATTAGGTGAACAAGTTGGAGAAAGTAGAGAACAAATAAGAAGGTATATTAGATTAAATAATTTAATTCCTGAGTTATTACAGTTAGTAGATGATACTGTATTAAAAGATAAGAGGTCAGCTCTTACAATGGGATTAAGACCAGCTGTAGAATTATCTTATTTATCTAAAGATGATCAAGAACTTGTTTACGAAGAAATAACATATGAAGATTTAACTCCAAGTCATGTTCAAGCAAAGAGAATAAGAGAACTTGGTGAGAAAGGTGAATTAGACTCAGATATACTTGAGTCTATTTTTTTGGAACAAAAACCAAATCAAGCTAAAAGATTATCTTTTAACGAAGAGAGAATACGAAAAGTATTACCTAAAGATATTAAGGATTATAAGATCGAAGATTTTATAATAAAAGCAATCGAGAGTTATTCTAAGACACTCTCTAATGAAAGGGGTGATTCATATGATTTAGATATTTAGCACCCTACAATAATTATTCATTTTCTGATATTATTTTAGTAAGGGGTGAAAAAGAATGAAAAAAGTTATAATTAGCTTTGTCATTTTATTTCTTATTGCTTCAGGATTCTTAACTTATAAATTTGTATTTATGAGAAATAAAGATGAGAAAAAGCCAGTAGTTGATACTACAGTTATTGAATCAAATAAGGATTCAAGTGAAATGGAGGAAGAAGAAAATGAACCTATTACAGAAAATAATGAAAATGATAATGATATTGTTAAAAACGACAGCACTAATGATGATAGTACTAGTTCGAACAATATGGAGAGCAATAATGTTCGTAACTCTAATGTCGTAAAAGAAAATAAAACTACAACTAATGTTAAAATAGAAGAACAAAAGCAAGAATCAACTCAAGTACAACAGCCAGTAACTCAACCTGAACCAGAACAACCGAAACATGAGCCAACTGCTTGGGAAAGTTTAGGAATAAGTGAATATGATTATTATCATAAGCCAATGTGGAGTTGGGCAAGAGTAGATTATAAGATTGAAGATTATGGATCTTTTGATGCAACACATCAAGCTTGTATTGATGTTGGTTATCAATTAGAAGACATAATTAGTTTTTCGTGTACAAACATTAATAGTTATTCGGGTGCTTATTTAGGAGATATGCTCAGAGTAAAAAAATAATGAAAGGAAAAA
>JGI24712J26585_10001401_pt1 | contig 20580 bp, 17 predicted proteins | sample BioPla3DNA2_FD_26585 | JGI IMG/M metagenome (IMG submission 26585) | reverse complement strand
ATTCAACGGTGGCGGATACCTTTATTATTGCAACAGGCAATGTTCCTTCGCATACACAGGCCATGGCCGACGCAGTNGAACAGGCTTTAGCAGCCGAAGGGGAACGGGTAGTCGGCACGGAAGGCTATCGCGAAGGGAACTGGATTCTGCTCGATTACGGCGATGTAATCGTGCACTTGTTCCTGGCATCCGACCGGGCTTACTATGACCTGGAAACCCTATGGCAGGATCAAAAAATCACGACACACAAGGAGGAAACAGTATGAAATTTGTAGCAACAGAAAAAGCCGCAGCAGCAGTAGGTCCCTATTCGCAGGGAACAGCAGGAGAAGGAACCGTTGTATTTATCTCGGGTCAGCTTCCCATGAACATGGAAACCGGCGAACTGGAAACCGATATTGAAAAAGCAACCCTGGCTTGCCTTACAGCGGTAGAAGCCATTGTGGAAGAAGCGGGCGGCGCAAAAGAAAATCTCGCAAAACTGACGGTTCTCGTACGCGATATCGGACAGTTCTCGAAAATCAATGCCGTTTATGCCGACTTCTTCGGCGATCACAAACCGGCGCGTGCCCTGTTTGAAGTAAGCGCACTGCCCAAAGACGCCGTAATCGAAATCGAAGCTTACGCTATCATCTAACACAAAAGCATAAGAGTAGAAAAAAACGGAACGTATGTATGCGATCCGTTTTTTTTATGGGTGAAAATAAGAACCTTTTCGTAATATTTGCTATACTGATAGAAAGCCGAAATCATTCCGGAGGTAGGGGCATGTCCTTTTTTAAAAACAGGGAAAACCTGCTTGTCCTGTGTATTGTAGCGCTGGTTTTGTTTTTGTCTTTGCGAAATCAGAACCGGGTGGAAGAACCGGCCGTGGCCTTGGCTGCCTTGCCGGAAGAAGACATACAGGAGTCCACAGCAGAAATCTATGTGCATATAACCGGACGGGTGAAAGAACCCGGCGTATTTCGTCTGCCTTCGGGGGCCAGGCTGCAGGATGCAGTGGAAGCGGCGGGCGGTTTGTATCCTGATGCCGATACGGCACAGATCAATCTCAGCCTGAAATTGCAGGATGAAGACAAATTTCATATTCCCGCCATGGGAGAGACCGTGTCCGATCCGGGTACGGCAAGCGGCTTGATAACAGACGGTCTGATCGATATCAATCACGCGACGCAAAGCGAATTGGAAGAACTGCCGGGGATCGGTCCGGCACTGGCCGGCCGCATTATAGAATACCGAGAGAGCACTCCGTTTGCAAAGATCGAGGACATCCAAAATGTCCGCGGGATCGGGGACAAACTTTTTGAAGGCATGAAAGAACAAATTACAGTGAGGTAGGAAATGACACGCGAAGAGATTAAACTAACGCAATACGCAAAAACCAGCGGCTGAGCCGCCAAAGTCGGTCCGGACCGACTGGCTGAGGTACTCAGCCAAATGGTACCTGTAACAGACGACCGCCTTTTGGTCGGCCTGGATACATCCGATGATGCCGCCGTGTATCAGATTGACGATTCGCGCGCGATCGTCCAGACACTGGATTTTTTTACCCCCATTGTCGACGATCCGTATACCTTCGGGGCGATTGCTGCGGCAAATTCTTTGTCGGATGTGTATGCGATGGGTGGTGTACCGCTCACGGCCATGAATATCGTCTGCTTTCCCAATTGTCTGGAACCGTGGGTGCTGACAGAAATCCTGCGGGGCGGAGCAGATAAAATGAAAGAAGCGGAATGCCTGCTTGTGGGAGGCCATACCGTCGAAGACGATGAACCGAAATACGGTTTGTCGGTGCTCGGTATGGTGCATCCGGATAAAGTCTGGAAAAATTCCTCGGCAAAGCCGGGCGATGTTTTGGTCCTGACGAAACCGTTGGGGGCAGGGATTCTGAATACGGCTCTGAAAGGCGGTATCGTCACACCCCAGGACGAAGAATACACCCATGTCACCGAATGCATGGGGCACTTGAATAAGTACGCAGCGGAAAAACTGATGGATTTCACCGTCCATGCCGTCACCGACATTACCGGATTCGGCCTGCTGGGCCACGCTTTTGAAATGGCGGAAGGATCCTTCTGTACGCTGGAAATTGCTGCAAACCGGGTACCGGTCATAAAAAAGGCGAAAGAGTATGCCCAAATGGGTCTGGTACCTGCGGGCGCTTATGCAAACCGCAAATATGCAGGGGATGCCGTATACGCAGAGGGCGTATCAGATACGACAATGGATCTTCTCTATGATCCGCAAACCTCGGGCGGGCTTCTCATCAGTATGCCGCAAGACGATGCGCTGCGTTTTATCGACGCCATGAAAGAGGAGACTTTTCCGGCGGTGCAAATCGGACAGGTCACAGAGAAACAAACGGATTTCATAAAAGTACAGGGAGAAATATGAGCCAATTATACAGAAAATTACCCAAAACAGATCATGTGCTCGCCATGCCGGAGCTGGATGCATTACGGGAGAATACACCCTATCCGGTCTTTCTGGCAGCCGTGCGAAACGCGATTGATGCGCTGCGCGAACTCATCCGGGAGCATAACGACGAAAAGCTTTTAGATGCCGCTTTGCAGGAGCTCCCCGCATTGGTAGAAAAGCATAAGGAACTTTTGATTGCACCGCGCCTGAAAAAAGTGATCAATGCGACAGGTGTAGTGCTGCATACGAATCTGGGCCGCGCCGTGCTGGACGAAGGGGCGCTGGCAGCCTTGTCCGCGGTGTCATCCGGCTACTCCAATCTGGAATACGATCTGAAAAAAGGTGAACGCGGCAGCCGCTACGATCATCTGATCGAACGGGTGCGGATGATCACCGGTGCGGAAGATGCGATGGTCGTCAACAACAATGCCGCTGCGGTTATGCTGGTGCTTTCCACCGCGGCCAAGGGAAAAGAGGTAATCACCTCACGGGGCGAACTGATTGAAATCGGCGGTTCGTTTCGTATTCCGTCCGTGATGGAAGAAAGCGGCGCAATATTGCGGGAAGTGGGCACAACCAATAAAACGCATGGACAGGATTATCGCAATGCCTTAAACGAAGAAACGGCGGCCCTTTTACGCGTGCATACCAGCAATTACAAAGTGGTGGGATTCACCTCGGGCGTGGAAAGAGAAGAACTGGTCCGGATCCGTGACGACTGGGAGAAAGAAACCGGCGTGCGGCTGCCTTTGATTGAAGACCTCGGCTCCGGCGTTTTGGTGGATCTGTCCAAGTACGGCCTTCCGAAAGAACCCACCGTGCAGGAAGCGCTTGCGCAAGGGATGGACATTGTCACTTTTTCCGGCGACAAATTGCTGGGCGGACCCCAGGCGGGTATAATTGCAGGCCGGGCGGACTGGATTGCCCGCATGCGAAAAAACCAGCTCACACGCGCTCTGCGGGTCGACAAATTTACGATATCGGTACTGGAATACACGCTTTCTTTGTATCTGGATCCCGCTACGGCGATCCAGCGCATCCCGACATTGCGCATGCTGACAGAAGCAAAGGATTCGATCGACAAACGCGCAGAAGAACTGTGCGCCCTGCTAAACGCGATCGACGGCCTACAGGCGGATGTGGTGGATATCGACTCCAAGGTGGGAGGCGGTTCCCTGCCGGAGGCGGATCTTCCGTCCAGGGCGGTCCGGCTGCACGGGGTCGCCGCGCAGAAACTGGAGCGCGCTCTGCGAGAACAGCCGGTTCCGGTGGTGGTTCGACAGCAGGACGAATGTGTGCATATGGATGTGCGCACCATCGCACCGGGAGAACTCACCGTATTGTGTGATATGGTACGCAGCGCATGGGAGGCAATCCGATGAAGCATATCATAATCGGTACAGCCGGTCATATCGACCACGGAAAAACCACGCTGATCAAAGCGCTCACCGGACGCGAGACCGACCGGCTGGAAGAAGAGAAGAAAAGAGGCATATCCATCGAATTGGGATTTACCTATTTTGACCTGCCTTCGGGGATCCGGGCCGGTATTATTGATGTGCCCGGTCATGAACGTTTTATCAAGAATATGCTTGCCGGCGTGACCGGTATGGATATAGTCGTTTTGGTGGTGGGTGCCGATGAAGGCGTTATGGCACAAACCCGGGAACATCTGGAGATACTGGCTTATACGGGAATCAAACGCGGCGTGATCGCCCTGACAAAAACCGATCTCGTCGACCCGGAATGGCTGGAACTGGCAATCGAAGATGTACGCGATACCGTGCAGGACAGCTTTCTGGCCGACGCGCCGATATTTCCGGTATCGGGAAAAACCGGCGAAGGGATGGACGCGCTGATTGCCGCACTGGACCAACTGGCCAATCAGCTGCCCGACCGCGCAACCGACACCCTGCCGCGCTACGGGATCGACCGCGTGTTTACCATATCCGGTTTCGGCACGGTTGTCACCGGCACGCTGGTATCGGGTCAGTTGCAAACCGGCCAGGATGCGATGGTGTTCCCGGCCGGAAAAAAAGTGAAAATCCGCAATCTGCAGGTTCATGACAGCAATGTGGACACGGCCTTTGCCGGGCAGCGCGTGGCAATCAATCTGGCCAATATTACAAAAGAAGAGATCGACCGGGGGGATGTGCTGAGTCTGCCCGATGCGATGCTGGCATCCTCCATGCTGGATGTGCGTTTGGAGGCAACGGATTTGCCGTTTCCGATTGAAAACCGTACGCGTCTGCGCCTGTACGCGGGCACAAAAGAAGCGCTTTGCCGCGTGACCCTGTTGGATACCGAACAGTTAGAATCCAAACAAACGGCCTACTGCCAGCTGCGCTTGGAAGAGCCTGTCAGTGTGCAGCCGGGCGACCCGTTTATCGTTAGACTGTATTCCCCGCTCATCACCATTGGAGGCGGTGAGATTATCGATACCGATCCGGTGAAAAAACGAAAAGGGCGCACAGAAGACGCTGCTGCCGTACGCGCCATGGATACGGCCGATGCGGACGAAGCCCTGCTTCTTCGCTTGCAGGAAAAAGAAAAGACTTTTCCGGATGCCGTGCAGCTGGCCCGGATGGAAGGAGCTTTAGCGGAAACGGTGAAAAGCCGATTGCTGCAATTGCAAGAAGATGGACGCATCCGGCTCTTTGACACGACCGATGCCGTCACCCCGGTGTCCACAGGCTTCCTTGCAAACCTGCAAACACGGCTTTTGGATGAAGTGTCCGCCTATCATAAGGAATACCCGTTGCGCGCCGGCATGCCGAAAGAAGCCTTGCGTTCGCGTCTGCTTAATGAAGCAAGAAGCCGCGTGGCGGAAAGGATCCTGTCCGCATTGTTAGAAGAGGCCCCGGTGAGGGAAAATGCAGGACTTGTGGCAAAAGACGATTACACCCCGGTATTAACAGAAGAACAGCAAAAAGCCAAAGAGCGGATCCTCGCGCAGGCTAAAAAGGAATTTCTCCCCGTACGACCCGATGAACTGGGCCTGAACGCAAATTGGGTACCGGAACTTCTGTCGTATCTGATCCGAAACGGCGAACTCGTCCGTGCCGAAGAAGATCTTCTCGTTTCAGCAGAAACCTTTGAAAAAGGGATTGAAACCCTGACACAAATGCTGGATGCACAGGGAAAAATCACCGTAGCGGAAACCCGCGATGCGCTCGTAACCAATCGAAAAGTCGCACTGTCGCTCTTGTCTGCCATGGACGCACGGAAGATCACCCGCCGGGAAGGTGATGAAAGGGTTCGCGCATGAAGCAATTACTGCTGGCAATCCCCGACAATGAATACCGGGGGGAGCTGCACTATATATTTGAAGCCGATGGCTACGGCATACAGCAGGCCCGCCGGATCCGCGAGGTGATGGACGTCCTCACAAAACCGGTGGACCTGATCCTGTGCGATATGCAATATCCGGACGGAACCGGCCTCACCCTGATTGAAAAGGTCCGGGAAGTTTCCGCGGCACCGCTCATTGTGGTAACCGATGTGGCAGAGGATCTGCAAAAAGTTCTCGCATTGGAATACGGCGCAGACGATGTGATCGTCAAACCGTTCAATATTCTGGAATTAAAAGCGCGCATGCGTTCCTTGCTGCGCCGCGGCCAAAAACAGGAGCAGGACTCCAACTTCACCGTCACGGCCGGCGCCCTGACCCTGAACATCATCGGGCGGCAGGTCGAATACGCCGGCAAGGTGCTGGAGCTGACCGGCCGGGAATTTGACATCCTGCTCGTGCTTGCATCTGAACCCGAAGAGATCTTCAGCCGTTACAAACTGGCAGAGATTGTGTGGGGCGGCGACTTTGTGGGTGACATCCGCGGGGTTGATGTCCATGTAAAACGCATCCGGCGCAAGTTCTACGATGCCGGTATAAAAGAACCCCCACTGAAAACCAAATGGGGGGAAGGCTATTATTTCAGTCGGGAATAAATTGCAATCGTGCATCGAATCCCTTATAATATATAAGATTCCGTATAGGGGGGTAGATGGGTCCTGGTGGGTCCTCCGGTCTTCAAAACCGGCGCGAGGGGTTTGTAGCCTCTTGGGTGAGTTCGATTCTCACATACTCCCGCCACAAAATAAAAAAAGCGACAAACAAATAGTTTGTCGCAGAGACGGTAGACAAAGGTCCGTTCCGTCGGGCCGGGGATGCATTCGGCGGCACGCTCATCCAGCACTCAAACTGAGTGCTGGACTTGGCCAGGATATATCCGCCAAACGCATCCCCGTCCCTCCTTCTCTCTATGGAGAATGGCGATTTGTCTTCACTCTGAAGCGACAAACGATGGTTTGTCGCTTTTTGTATGCTTGGAAAGGAGTTTTCCGCTACCAAAGAGCTTCCATGCGGCTCCAGTAGGTTTTGGCGATTTCGTCGTAGGGGCCTTCGGTGAAGCGGCCGTGCCATTCGGTTGCAGAGCCGCCGCCTTTGAAATTGGGGTCGGACTTCAGTTCCTGCATCAGAAGGAGGACCGACTGCATCGGCTTTTCGGTTTTGGCGTAGAGACTTCCCTCCCGGTTCAGAAGAAAGAGAAGATCGACTTTGGTGTCAGGCACAAGATCCGACGGTTTCAGGGCGATCGGCAGATAACGCCAAAGTACTTTATAGCCGCGGAAGGAGCGGATCTCCTGTTTGAGTTCTTCGCGCAAAGAACGGGTGACGCGCTGTCTCAGCTCTTTGTTTTCTTCTTCCAGTGCCTGCAGATCGGACAGGCGTTGTTCGGCGCGGGCGAATCCTTCGATTAAGCCGGTATTGTAGCGCTCGGCCCAGACACCGGCGCGTTCTACCAGTTGCAGATACTCCTGCATGCACCGGCCGCCGGCCAGATAGGTAACCCGCAGATGGCCGCGGTCTTTTTGTGTTTTTACAATGCGAATAAAGCCCACTTCCGCGGTATTGGCCACATGGGTACCGCCGCAGTCGGTTGTATCCAGCGTGGGAATATGAATGCGCCGCACCGGCGCGCCTTTTCCTTTGACCGTATCTTTTTTGTCGCTGAAAGAGCGATGTATGGGAAGGGCGGCTGCGATCAGCCGATTGGCCAGCCGGCAAACCGTGTTGACCAATTCTTCCGCATTGTGCCGGCCAAGTGCGTCAAAGTCGACGGTGGAATGTGTCTCGCCGATCATAAAGCCGACGGTCTGCACAGAAAACATCCGCGCAAACAATCCGCTCAGTATATGTTGGGCGGTGTGCTGCTGCATATGATCATAACGCCTTTTCCAGTCCAGACTGATGTCAACGTCACCCAGGGGCATTTCTTCTTCAGTCTGATGCTGAATGCATCCGTCTTTTTCCCGCACGTGCAAAACGCGGATGCCGTCGATCGTTCCGTGGTCTTCGGGTTGTCCGCCGGACAGATGGGGATAAAACAGCGTGCGTTCAAGTTCGACATAATAGGCGTCTTCTTCTTTGAAGGAACGCGTCACTTCCGTATGCAGTTCTTTTAAGTAAGGCCATAAGAGATAGGATTTTTGCATATTCGCCTCCTTGGCTCATTATAGCATTTAAACGCACGAACTTGCACCTTTCGCGTATGCTATAATCAGTATCGGAGGAGTGTGTATGAAACGACCGGTACTGCTTGTGCTGACAGGCGCCGCAGCGGGCGCGTTCTTAGGATGGGTGACAGAGCTTCCCCTCCTGTTTTTTGTGCCGTGTATGCTTTGTTTCTTCCTTCTTCCACAAAAAAGTAAAAAATACGCACTGATTTTCCTGCTGGCATTCACCCTCGCTTTTTTGCAGGCAAACCGGCAAAAGCAAACCCCCTGGCAGGAAAAAGAAAGAAGCCGTCAAAGTGCTACCCTCCGGATTACGGAAGTCGGTCGCAAAACCGACTATACCCAAAACTATGGTGCCGTTATGGTCACAGAAGATTATAAAGAAGCTGTGCAATTGCAAACATCAGCCGATGCAAAGCCCCTGTTTATCGGAGATGTCATCCGGACAGGCGGGAGCTTCCGGCGACCGGACCGTACCCAAAACGACGGACTGTTCTCCTATGGGGATTATCTTTTGCGCCACGGGAAAAAGGGGCTGTTCCGGGCGGATTCGATAGAAAATATCGGTGTGTCGGATGCTTTACAGGACCGGGTCCGGAGAGATTTCTATGAAAAGCTGCATACAGCGGCGGATGCGCTTTTTCCTCCGCGGACGGCTTCGGTACTGACTTCTGTACTGGGAGGATCAAGCACCCTGTCTCCGGAAGAGGAAGAGGCTTACAGAGACCTCGGCGTGTCGCATTTATTTGCCGTTTCGGGTTTACATATCGGTCTTTTATTCGGCTTGCTTCTGGGCGTTTTAGGGCCGTTAACTGGCAAATATGCTGCGCGTATTCTCGCTTTGCTGCTGGTGGCTTTTTATATCTATCTGATCGGTTTTCCGGTATCGGCTGTCCGTGCCTTTATCATGGCGCTGGTACTCGTACTGGCGCGCTCCCTGCGGGCGTCGTATGATCCTTTGACCGCCTTGTTTTTTGCGGCAAGCGTAATTCTTTTACTCTTTCCCGGCAGTGTGGTTGATGCGGGCTTTCACTTGTCTTTTGCCGGTGTCTGGTCGGTTGTGTGGGTGCGCAAAGTCTTTTTGCAAAAAATGGGGCGGGAGCACAGCCTGCTTTTGTCATCGCTTGCGATACAGATGGGGATCCTGCCTGCGCTCCTTTTGCATTTTTGGCGGGCGCCTTTGGCCGGACTGTTGGCCAATCTGCTTTTGATTCCCTTGTTCAGTTTCTTTGTGGGTGCGGGCGCCTTTGCAATTGGCCTGTATTTCGTATTCGTTCCCTTGACAAGCCTCTTAGCCGGCGTAGCGCAAACCGCCGGTACAGCCTTTTTCACGCTGTCAGACAGCATCGCGTCGCTTACGATCCCCGTCCTGCAGTTCTTCTGGGTGGGACCGGTAACAGTGGCCTGGATCTATCTTCTATTTTATCTCTACCTGCGGCCGCAGACGCTGGACCGCATGCCCTATGCCTGGAAAAAAGCCGTGTTCTGCAGCGTGCTGTCCACCTTTTTGGTCGCTATGCTCTTGGCGCAAAAAAAAGAGTCGATCCTCTTTATCGATATCGGGCAGGGAGATGCTGCGCTGATTCAAACCGGTACCCGCGCGTATTTGATTGACACCGGCGGCGAGATACGGGACGATCAGCCGGACAGCCTGGAGCGTATTTTACTGCCTTCTCTGGCCAGAGAAGGGGTGCGAGTTATCAACGGAGTTTTTGTCAGCCATTTTGATGCGGACCATATAGAAAACCTGCGCGGTCTGGCGCAAAAAGTTCCGATTCAAGCCGTATATATACCTGACGGCCTGCGCACGGATCCTGCCTTTTTGGAATGGCATGCCTTTTTTTCTGAACAGAAGATCCCGTGTTATGCCTTAAAAACGGGGCAGAAATTTGCTTTGTCTGCGGATTCCCGGATCGAAGTCCTGCACGATGCCCGCTTCCATGAAACGAATGATTCCCTCGTTCTGCGGTATAATAAGGGGAATACCGGCGTATTGTTTCCGGGTGACCTGGAAGCATCCGGCGAACAGAAGCTGCAGGGGGATCTGTCGGCGGAAATCCTCAAGGCCGGCCACCACGGCAGTGCAAGCTCNACATCGGAAGGATTTCTTGCAAAAGTAAACCCGGAACGGGTACTTATTACCGCAGGCTACAACAATCCTTACGGACATCCGCATCCGGATGTGCTTAAGCAACTGAAAGCCAAAAAGATCCCCACCCACCGGACCGATCAGTCGGGGAATATCCGGATCCGCTTTTTTTCAAACGGTTATCAGATACAGTCCTATCCGACAGGAACCCCGGCAGGATGCATCCTTCTCTCATGCGGGGGATTTCTTCCGCTTGCGCTATGGACAAAAGATTTCAGCAGGAGGCACTATGCAACGCAACGCATTCCAAAACAGCTTACGTGACAAACAGGCAGAAGGCCTGTATTTGCTTTACGGTTCCGAACAGTATTTACTGGATTATGTCAAACGGTTTTTGAAAGAAGATTTCTTGCCGGAAGAATCGGTCATGCTGAATCTGACCACCCTGTCCGCGGAAACGGTAACAGCTTCCCAGGTGATGGAAGCCTGCGAAACCCTTCCTGTGTTTTCCGATAAACGCGTCGTCATCGTAGACGACTGCGATTTTACCAAAGAGGGGATCAGTGCATACAAGAACTTATACGAAGGATTACACGAGTATATACAAACCCTGCCCCGGGGGCTGGTACTCGTTATGATTTCGCCGAAAGAAGGCCTGTTCAAAGGACGCTTTGTCAAACAGGCGGAAAAAAACGGAGAGCTCGTGAGCTATCAGAAACTGCAGGAAGGGGAACTGCAGCAGTTTATCCGCAGCCGGGCAAAAAAAGAAGGGCGTACACTGACGCCCGGGGCACAAAGGCTCTTTATTCAGCGATCCGAGTATTTAAATAAGGAAGAAAACAAGAATCTCTACGATATCGACCATCATCTGGGGAGTCTCTTTGACGCCAAAGACGGTCCGATTGAAGAAGCCGATGTGGAAGCCCTCCTGCCGGCTCCCTTTACCGAGACGATCTTTCAGCTGGTGGACAGCGTGTCGCGCGCCGATGCATCGGAAGCCCTGCGCATTTATCACGCCCTGCGCGGAGACGGCCAGGATGTATACGGGATTTTTTACATGCTCGTCAGGCAAATCAGAAATCTGATCCGGGTCAAAGCCTACGAGCAGCGGCCGTATGCGGCAAACGGACCGCAGGATCTGGGGATACGACCGTTTGAATACAATAAACTGAAAGGAGCGGTCGGGCGTTTTTCATTTTCTGCCCTGTTTGCCATGCTGCGCGCGCTGTATGAAACGGAGTCGGAAATGAAAGAATCCCCTGCCGACGATGACATACTCGTCACCGTTTTATTGCATCGCTTGTGTGCGCAATAAAAAAGCGGCTTCACACGGGAGTAAAGCCGCATTCCCTTTAGGATTGCGCCAGTTGATTCATTCTGCGTTGCATGCTCGATACGCGTCGGGCAGCCGCATTTTTATGAAGGAGATTGTGGCCGGATGCCTGTGCCAGTTTCTTTTCCAGCACTTTGAAGGTTTCCTGCGCCAGCTCCATATTCTCTGCCTCAATCGCCTGTTCAAATTTCTTAATGAAAGTTTTAATTTCCGATTTCTTGGCTTTATTGATGGCGGTTTTTTTCTCGATTACTTTGATGCGTTTTTTTGCGGATTTAATATTTGCCATTCCGTTCACCTCCTATCCTGCCCTTCCAACAAGGCGGAGGGCTGTAACATAGGTATTTTATCACGCGAACCGCAATCTTGCAACCAACGGTAAAATTTAGCGAAGATTGTGGTATACTGGATTGCGTACTACGGGAAAGGAAACAGCATGAAAGCGCATATAAAGGAAATCACACAAGAAGGAAAACTGCCGTCGCCGCATAGCAAAAGACTGAGTGCGAGGCGTTCAAATATGGAATTGGTACTTGTTATTGTGATGGCGTTGATCATTCGGCAGTTCTTTTTTTCGCCGACGGTTGTGCAGGGCACATCCATGCATCCCACATTGGAACCCTGGGATTTTTTGGTGGAAAACAAATGGAATCTCAGAAACGGCGAAGTGGAACGGGGCATGATCGTGATCCTGGATCCGCCGCACGACGACGGGCGTGAATTTATCAAGCGTGTCATCGGCCTGCCGGGAGACACCATACACATTGTAGACGGCGTGGTATCGGTAAACGGAAAAAGACTGGATGAACCCTATGTCGGCGGGGTTGCCACCTGGACCGACACCAATCCGCTCACCGTCGTGGTACCCGAAGGCGAGTACTTTGTCATGGGTGACAATCGCGCGTATATGCAGTCAAACGACAGCCGCAGCTTCGGCACCATTCCCCTGAAAGCGATCAAGGGACAGGCCACGTACCGGTATTTTCCTTTCGGCGAATCTTTTGGACCCATTAAGTAGGAAGTGTTTATGAAAAATATTCGAAATTTCAGCATTATTGCACATATTGATCACGGGAAATCCACCCTGGCCGACCGCTTGATCGAAGAAACCGGTATGCTCACCAATCGCGAGATGCAGTCGCAGGTGTTGGACAGCATGGAACTGGAAAGAGAGCGCGGCATCACCATCAAACTGAAAGCCATTAAACTGCGCTATCAGGCCGACGACGGAGAAACCTACGATCTGAATCTGATCGATACACCCGGTCATGTGGACTTCACCTATGAGGTTTCCCGCAGCCTCGCTGCCTGTGAGGGGGCGATTCTTGTCGTGGATGCCACGCAGGGCGTGGAAGCGCAGACACTCGCCAATGTGTATCTTGCGATCGAACAGAATCTGGAAGTGCTTACGGTGATCAACAAGATCGATCTGCCTTCCGCTGATCCGGATACGGTAAAAACGGAGATTGAAGACATTATCGGCCTGGATACTACCGACGCGCCGCTGATCTCCGCCAAAGAAGGCATCGGGATTCACGATGTACTCGAACATATTGTAAAACATGTGCCGCAACCGGCGCAGGAAAAGGACAAGCCGCTCAAGGCGCTGATCTTTGACTCCTACTACGACAGCTACAAAGGAGTCGTGTCGTATATCCGCGTCTTTGAAGGCAGTATCAAAAAAGGCATGGACATCCGCATGATGTCGTCCGGAAAAGCCTTTGAAGTCACCGAAGTCGGCTATACGGCAGGCGGACAGCGCGAGTCGGAATCCATCGATGCAGGCGATGTCGGCTATGTGGTGGCGTCCATTAAAAACGTCGGCGATGCCCGCGTGGGGGACACCATCACCGACAACGACCACCCGACCGACAAAGCTCTGCCCGGCTATAAAAAGGTCGTGCCCATGGTCTACTGCGGGATATATCCGGCGGAAGGCGAAGAGTTCTCCGCTGTACGCGAAGCGCTGGAAAAGCTGCAGGTCAATGACGCTTCCATCGTATTCGAACCGGAAAGCTCCCAGGCTTTGGGCACCGGTTTCCGCTGCGGTTTTCTTGGTCTTCGCTGCGGTTTTCTTGGTCTTTTGCATATGGAGATCATACAGGAGCGGCTGGACCGAGAATTCGACCTCGATATTATTACGACGGCACCCTCNGTTATTTACCATGTGACAAAAGAAGACGGCACGATGTTGGAAATCCAAAACCCCAGCAATTTGCCCGACCCGTCAGAAATTGCCTATATGGAAGAACCCATGGTACGCGCGTCGGTGATGACCCCGCAGGACTATGTCGGCGCGGTCATGGAGATTGCCCAGGGAAAACGCGGCGAGTTCATCAATATGGACTATCTGGATGCGCACCGGGTGAATCTGCATTACACGCTCCCGTTAAACGAAGTCATCTACGACTTTTTCGACGCACTTAAATCGCGCACGCGCGGTTATGCTTCGCTCGATTACGAACTGTCGGGGTATCAGGAGTCGGAACTCATCAAGCTGGATATACTCATAAACGGAGAAGTGGTAGACGCTTTTTCCATGATCGTACACAAGGACAAAGCCTATGAAAGAGGGCGTCAGATTGTGGAACGCCTGAAAGACGAAATACCCCGCCATCAGTTTGCCGTGCCGATTCAGGCTGCGATCGGGTCCAAGATCATTGCCCGGGAAACGGTGAAGGCCCTGCGCAAAGACGTATTGTCCAAATGCTACGGCGGCGACATTTCCCGGAAACGCAAACTGCTCGAAAAGCAGAAAGAAGGGAAAAAGCGCATGCGTCAGGTGGGTGCGGTGGATGTACCGCAGCAGGCGTTTCTGGCCGTGCTCAAATACGATGAAAAATAAATTTGCTTTGTATGTGCACTGGCCGTTTTGTCATGCGCGCTGTGCCTACTGCGACTTTCGCGCCTTTCCGTATCAGGAAAAGCGCATCCCCGCGTATGCAGACGCCCTGCAAAAAGAAATCCGCCTGCGAAGAAACGAAACCGGCGAAGCGGTACTTAGCAGTTTGTACTTTGGCGGCGGGACGCCGTCTTATATCCCCTTGGAATATCTGTCTGCCGCGATGCAAACCATCGCGGCGCATTTTGTTCTGCCAAAAGACAGGGAAAAAACAATCGAGCTGAATCCGGAAGATGTTACCGGCCCTTTTGCCCGGGCTATTTATCGCATGGGATTCAATCGCGTATCCTTGGGCGTGCAGACCTTTCATACGGGCTTGGCAGAATATATCGGCCGTCGGCACACAAAAGAACAGGCGATACAAGCCGTACAGACTCTGCAGGAAGAAGGATTTACCAATGTATCCGTCGATCTGATGACGGGACTGCCCGGCCAGACAAAAAGGACCATTGCAGAAGACTTTGCCCTGCTGCGTGAACTGAACATACCGCATCTGTCTGTCTATGCGCTGACATTGGCTGAACATACGCGCATGCACCGGCAGTTTATGGAAAAACCGGCCGATTTCCCGGACGAAGACGAAGAAAGAGCGCTGGCGCATTTTGCCGCGCAGGAAGCAGAAAAGATCGGCTTGCAGCGCTATGAAATATCCAACTATGCAAAAGAGGGCTATGCTTCGCAGCACAATACAAGCTATTGGAAACTGAAAGACTATATCGGCATCGGCTTGTCGGCCGCTTCTTATTACCGGGGAAGCCATGAAAAGAATACCGACTCCCTGCGCGAATATCTGCAGTGGATAGACAGGCATCGGATCCCTGTTATAGAACGCGAAAAACTGTCAAACGAACAATTATATACAGAGCTTCTCCTGACCGGGCTTCGCCTGAAAGAAGGGATCCGGTTTTCCGAATTGCGCAGGCGGACAGGATTTTCTCCCGAAACAGAAAAAAAAGAGGCCCTCGTGCGGCTCCGGGAGGGGGGACTGATCACTTTCGACGACAGGCGCATGGGCCTGACGGCCCGGGGTACCGACTTACTGGACACCGTCCTTTTGGAATTGCTCGATTAAGAACCGCAGTGCTTGACAGAGCTGCGGTTTCTTCGTATAATTATATTAGCACTCAAGACGTGCGAGTGCTAATAAATAAGAAATGAGGTGAATTCATGCTGGATGATCGAAAATTACAAGTTTTATATGCAGTGATCGACCATTATATTCTAACGGGTGATCCGATCGGCTCCAGAACCATTACAAAGAAATATGATTTTGGCGTCAGCGCGGCTACTATCCGCAATGAAATGAGCGATCTGGAAGACTTGGGTTTTTTAGGAAAGCCACATACTTCATCCGGCAGAATTCCTTCGGATAAGGCGTATCGACATTATGTCGATCATTTTTTGGCCGCAAACCTGCTGGACACCATGCAGTTTCATCATGTACTGATGAAAGAAGCGGAGGAGGCTTCCGCCGAAGAAGTAAAAGAACTGCTGGAATTAGCCACCAATCTGCTGGTGCAATGGACCCATTACACGGCCGTAGGAAAAGTGACGGATCAGGCCGACGACAAACTGCATCATATCCGTTTGTTGCCGGTGGATACCGGACTGATTATGGCCATGCTGGTTTATGCGCATCAAAGAACCCGCAATCATCTGCTTCCGGTACAGGAAGCCTTAAAAGAAGAAACCCTGCGGGAGATCACAGAGAAGATAAACGCGGTTCTTGCAGATCCAAAGGCCAAACTGCCGGAAGCACTCGGGTTTTTATGTACCGGGGTTCCGTGGATGCAGAGCCTGTATGAAATCATCAGCCGGCAACTGACCTTGTCGGATGCAAAATACGTGCTGAGCGGACTGAGCAATATTTACAATTTTCCCGAGTTCAGCGAAGCCGGAAAAGCCAAAGACATTCTCTTGTTCTTTGAAGATGATATCGCTCTGGCGCAATTATTTTCCCATGACGAAGAAGAGCTTATGATTCGCATAGGGGAAGAAAACGAAGAAGAAAGACTGAAAGACTCGGCTGTCCTGACGGCAAGTTACGCCATGGGGGATCAGATCGGAAAAATCGCCCTGATCGGGCCGACGAGAATGGACTATGCAAAGTCCATGCGCGCGATCCATATGATCGCGGAAAACCTGCAGGCTCTGTTTCTGCGGGAATAAGAGAAAGGACGGTTGAGGCGTGAAGGAAAAAGAAAAAGATCCCATTCCGGAAGAAGGCGGACAGGAAGCGGAAATCCCCGCTGAAGACATGCAGCCGGAAGAGGAAAACCAGGAGCAGATAGAGAGCCTGCGCACCACACTGGCCCGTCTGCAGGCGGATTTTGCCAATTATAAGAGCCGCAACGAACGGGAACGAAAAGACCTGCTCCGTTTGTCAAACGAAGGACTCATTATGAAGCTCCTGCCGGTGGTAGACAATTTTGAACGGGCGTTTGCCGATCAGAATCTGGACGATCCGGCCTGCGCAGGATTCCACATGATTTATTCGAATCTGATGGAAGTATTGGAAAAAGAAGGCGTCAAAGCGCTCGAATCGGACGGCGAAGCATTCGACCCCAATTTGCACCATGCATTGTTTGTGGAAGAAGTGGAAGACGGAGAATCCGACCGGGTGATTGAGACGTTTCAAAAAGGATATAAGATGAATGATAAACTGATCCGGCCCGCGATGGTTAAGGTCAGTAAGCATAAAGAATAAGGAGGAGATAATATGGGAAAAATAATCGGTATTGACTTAGGAACAACCAACTCGGCAGCGGCGGTGATGGAAGGCGGACAGGCCACCATTATCCCCAATGCGGAAGGAAACCGAACGACCCCCTCGGTCGTTGCATTTACAAAAAGCGGTGAGCGTCTGGTAGGGGAAACGGCAAAACGCCAGGCAATCACCAATCCCGATCGCACCATTACATCCATCAAACGGGAAATGGGATCGGATCATAAAGTGACCATCGAAGGAAAAGACTATTCGCCGGAAGAAATATCGGCTATGATACTGCAAAAAATCAAACAGGACGTAGAAGCCTATTTGGGTGAAACTGTCACGGAAGCGGTTATTACCGTGCCCGCATACTTTACCGACAGCCAGCGTCAGGCCACCAAAGACGCCGGACAGATTGCCGGACTGGATGTAAAGCGCATTATCAACGAACCGACCGCAGCGGCCTTGGCCTATGGTATGGACAAAGAACACGCACAGCATAAGATAATGGTATTCGACCTGGGCGGCGGTACCTTTGACGTATCCATACTGGAAGTCGGCGACGGCGTATTTGAAGTTATGGCGACCCGTGGAAACAACCGACTGGGCGGCGACGACTTTGATGCGCGCATCATGGACTGGATGGCAGAGGAATTCCGAAAAGAAAACGGATTGGACCTGCGCAAAGACCCGACATCCCTGCAGCGCTTGAAAGACGCCGCAGAAAAAGCGAAAAAAGAACTGTCCACAACTATGACCAGCAATATCAATCTGCCCTTTATTACGGCGATTGACGGCGTACCGGCTCACTTGAACATGGACTTAAGCCGGGCAAAATTCAACGAACTCACGGAAGATCTCGTACAGGCCAGCATCGGACCGGTACAAGACGCGCTGAAAGACGCAGGCGTAAAAGCCGGCGACATTGAAAAGGTACTTCTGGTCGGCGGATCCACACGGATTCCCGCAGTACAGGAAGCCGTAAAGAAACTGATCGGCAAAGAACCGCAAAAAGACATCAACCCCGACGAAAGCATCGCATTGGGTGCAGCCATCCAGGGCGGCGTACTCTCGGGAGAAGTCAAAGATCTTCTTTTACTCGATGTAACGCCTCTGTCTCTCGGACTGGAAACACTGGGCGGGGTCACGACGCGACTGATCGAAAGAAATACGACTATCCCCACAAAGAAGAGCCAGATCTTTACAACAGCGGCCGATTCGCAAACCGCGGTAGACGTACACGTATTGCAGGGCGAGCGAGAATTTGCCCGCGACAATACAACCTTGGGACGCTTCCAGCTGACAGGTATTCCGGCGGCACCCCGCGGTGTACCGCAGATTGAAGTTACCTTCGACATCGACGCAAACGGGATCGTAAACGTATCCGCCAAGGATCTGGGTACCGGAAAAGAACAAAAGATCACCATCACGGCCAGCACGAAAATGTCCGACGAAGACATCAAGAAGAAAGTCGCGGAAGCGGAGAAATTCGCCGACGAAGACAAAAAACAAAAAGAACTGGTCGAAGCGAAAAACAACGCCGAGTCGATGATTTACCAGACGGAAAAAACGCTGAAAGACTTGGGCGACAAAGTAACCGAAGACGAGAAGAAGAATATCGAAGAAAAAATCGAAGAGCTTCGCACCGCTATCGGAAGCGATGATACAGAAACCATTACGCAAAAAACCGAAACCCTGACCCAGGAATTCTATCAGGTGTCGCAACGCATGTATGAAAACACCGGAGAAGCAGCGGGCCAGCAGGCGGAAGGCAATGCCGATGACGGCGTTGTGGATGCGGACTATGAAGTAGTGGATGACGAAGAAGAAGGGCAGTAATTCTTTCAACCGGATTCCAAAACAGACAAATAAAAATGGCATCGGCACAAAGATGCCATTTTTGTTTGTGGGGAACTTCTTTGTTTGGATGGGCAGATGTGATAGAATAGTTGGAGTTTTGATATAGAGGAGCTGGGTAGTGAGTAAGTTGTACGAAGTGCTGGGGGTGGAGAAACACGCTTCACAGCAGGAGATAAAAAACGCCTATCGCAAATTGGCGAAAAAATACCATCCGGATTTGAATCACGGAGATGAAGAAGCACAGGAAAAGCTGAAAGAGATCAACACAGCCTATGAAGTGCTGGGGAACGAAGAGCGCCGGGCACAGTATGACCGCTATGGTGACGCCATGTTCCAAAACGGCGGCATGGGAGCCGGAGCCGGTTTCGGCGACATGGGAGACATCTTTTCGGATTTGTTCTCCGATCTGTTCGGAGGCGGTGCAGGGGCTCGCGCACGCAGAAACGGGCCCATGGTCGGTTCAGATATCCGGGTGGACCTCCGGGTTCCCTTTATGGAAGCCGTATTCGGCGCGGAAAAGGAAATCTCGTATACAAAATCCGAACATTGTCATCATTGTGAAGGCAAGGGCTACGATGAAACCGGAAGCAAAAAGACCTGCGACCGCTGCGGCGGTACCGGGCAGGTCAGCTATGCACAGGATTCCATGTTCGGGCGTTTTATTCGCCAGGAAGTGTGCGATGTCTGTCACGGCACCGGGGAAGTCATAGAAAACCCGTGTCCTGTCTGCCACGGCGAAGGTCTTGAACGAAAGAAAAAGAAACTGCGCATAAAAACCCCGAAAGGTGTCGACAACGGCGATGTACTGCCTTTGCAGGGAGAAGGGAACGACGGCAAAAACGGCGGACCCGCGGGCGATCTCTACATTGTGTTCCACGTTGAACCGCACGACATTTTCCGGCGACAGGGTCTGAATCTGCATTTTGATATGCCGATCAGCTTTACACAAGCCGCATTGGGCGCCAAACTCGACATTCCCACTACAACGGGCAAGGAAGCCTTCGAATTGAAAGAAGGAACCCGCACCGGCGAACAGTTCCGCCTGCGGGGCAAAGGAATCGAAAACCAGCGCGGGCAAAAAGGCGATCTCTTCTTCACCGTACACATCGATACGCCTACCGGCCTGAACGAAGAACAAAAAGAACTCCTGCGCAAATTCGCCGACGCCACCGGCGAAGAAGTCAACGAGCAGAAAAAAGGCTTCTTCGACAAAGTAAAAGACCTCTTCGATTAATAACAAACGCGTAAGGACAATGAAATCGGCCTACGGCCGGTGAAATCCAGCACGCAAGGCGCTTTGCGCGCCCGGCTTGTGCTCGGTTGTGATATACGCGGCCTGTGCCGCGTATGAAGAGGATGATTGATATTTGATCTCTTTTCTATCTTCCTGTCCCATGGGAGCCCCCGTGCGCCTATTTCATAACGAGCATGAGCGAAGCGATACGCGAGGTTATTTCATTCGGCGAAGCCGTATTTCACACGCTGCAGGCGTATTTCATTGCTCCGAAGGCGCCGGCGTCGTCATTCATTGCATCAAAAAAGGAACCCGCGCGGGGTTCCTTTTTTTCGTGTTATCACGGCGCGATTCTTGTCAGGCCTTCAAAACCGTAGGTTCCGGTAATGGTGAGTTCCGGGGTGTCGGTCATATGATCGCGATACGCGCCGGAGTTGTATTGGGCCATGCCGCCGATATTGTAGATCTTATCCATTTCCCAGCCGCGTGCTTCGAGGATCTCCAGAAGCATTTTTACGCG
>JGI24712J26585_10001399_pt1 | contig 20609 bp, 23 predicted proteins | sample BioPla3DNA2_FD_26585 | JGI IMG/M metagenome (IMG submission 26585) | reverse complement strand
ATANGGGGGGGGGGGTCGTTTAGCCCTCCTTTTGTCCGGTTTGAAGCGTTTTTTCATAAAAATTTTGTCATATAAGTTGTATTATGTTAAATAGAAACCGTAAAAAATTGAGGTTTTTTTTCGGGAATTTCAATATTTTTTTGCCGCTGATTTTCTCGTGGCAAAAATGATTAAATAAAAAAAGCCACTTTTTACGGTGGCCTTTCTTTTTGCAGTTATTTATTCCGAATAAGTAGAGTAGATGAATAGCTGCATAATAATGCAGTATAGAATTATTTTTAATATCATGGTTTTCATTGTTTTTTGTTTTTTGTTGTTAAAATTTGTTCTCCGTACTTATCAATTTCTACTACCCGATATCCTCCGTAAGAATAAGTGCCGTATTCATTAACTTCGTCCTCCCAATTTTCGGGGACTGATTTTAAAAATTCAGCACGGGGGATTGGCATCCCGTAGTAAAAAAAATTGTACTTTTTTGTGTTTTTTGTGTTTTTTGTTGTTTCCATAATTTTTTTGTTTTTTGTTATTATTTTTAATTAATTACTAATTGCTTTAATTCTCGTTTTAAGCAATTTCTTTGGATTGCATAATGTAATACAATATTGTTATCATTACAATATTTTTTTAACGTCCAAGCATTTTGAACGGTTGCAGGTAAATAGTTTGCTTTTATTAGCAAATCAATTGCTTCGTGTAGATACGCTTCTTCGTATCCATAAGAAAATGGAATGAACAAAGTTTCATTTTCCAATTCAATTTTTGCTGCAAAGTAACTGTTGCCGTTTACTTTGTCGTACCACTCTTTGGCGGAAATGATAATTTTGTTTGTTTTTTGTGTTTTTGTTTTCATTTTTTTTGTGTTTTAATTGGTTTATAAAAATAATTGGTTATTGTACAAATGAAATATTAGCATATTGTATAGGGTAATAGTATAAAAGTTCTCCATCATCCCTTCGTCTTAAATTATAGTATAGACTATCTCCATCTATTGTGACGTTATATACTTTTTTCCCGTTTATTTTTTTTATCTTATCAAGGTTGTTTTTAATTTCCTTTTTTTTGTCTGAAATATCTCGAACAATACCACTTAAGGTATCTTCGATCTGTGTAGATAAGCCAATCGGTTCTAATGTTTTCATTTTTGTTTTGTTTTTTGTGTTTTTTGTGTTCATAACTTTTTTGTTTTTGTTTGTTATTTAATTGGTTTTTTTAATTTTCACGATTGTTGCAATTGTTGCAATCTTTGCACGATACGCACCAGTTGCAATTGTTGCAATTTTCGCACCATTCGCAAGATTCGCATTTTTTGCAATTTTCGCACCATTCGCAAAAGTTGCACGATACGCACGATTTGCACCATTTGCAATAGTTGCAATCGTAGCAATTCCAGCACCCTTTATTTGTTTCATTTTGTTTTTCAAAGTCGGGGTGTTTGGCGGCAAAGTCTTCGCTTACTCCGTTCATACTTTTGTCTTCTCTCATTAGGAAGTCCTCGTAGGATTTAAAAATTTGTGTCTTCATAATTTTTTGTTTTTTAGTGTTAATAAAATAATTTTGTTTTTTTTTATTGTTGTTGCTTTTTTCGCCAATATGTCAAAGAACCTTCCCAACGCCTCAAATCAACCCATATTTTGATGAAATAGTTGTTTCAACGTGTAAAGATACATTTTTTTTTAATACAAAAGTGCGTTTTTTATAAAAAAAAGTAATTATTTTCAATTTTATTATATTGATAATTAGGCACTTGCAAAATAAAAATACAAATTACACTATTTAACCCAAAAAGTGTAATAAATTTGGCGTTATTTTAGAATTTTTTCCCGTTTTTGGAATTAAATAGGTTTTTTAATTAAAATTTAACCATTTTATTGAACCCCCCTTTATATATACCCCCCCTGTTGTTATAGCAGAACGCATTTAGGGGGGGGTACTAAATCCTGTTTTTTTTGGAGGTAGGTCTTTAAAAAAAAATAAAAACAAAAAAATGTTACAATGTTTAAAAAAAAAAATTATATTTGCAAAAAAAAACTATGAGACAAATACAAGAAGAGCTTTTTTTAGTTGAGGAATCATTTTTAAAACAAATAGAAAAGGTTGTCAATGATTATTTTGGTTTAGAGTTGAGGTCAAAGTGTCAAGAGAGCCACTATATAACAGCTCGTTTGTCTTTTGTTGTTTTAGCTTATAATTATGGATTTACGTTTCAGCGGATAGGTAAATTTTTGAAATATGCCAATCATTGTCAGCCACGTTATTTCTACAATCAGTATAATGAAATAAAAGGAATTTACCCAAAATATGAAGAGGATATAAAAGTTTTAATGAAGCTGGTATCAGAAATACAATAGAATTATGGCTTGTAATAGAAGAAGAAAAATAACATTGAGCCAAACGAAGCAACTTGCGACAAAATATGCAATAAAAAATCAAATTGATGTAATTGTTTATTCTTGTAGCGAATATAATTTTTGTCCGGAAGAGTTATTTAATTACGAAAAATATATACCAATAATGAAAATTTGTAAAGATGGAACAATCATTAAAAAATAAAACATCAAACGAAAAAAGAGTTTTAGGCAGGAAAAAACTCATTGAGGTTTCCTTTCAGTATGCGGAGAAATATAAGGAATCAATGCACGCATTGTCCCCAGAATTGAATCTGTATAAAAATCCAAACATTGATAAAAAAGAGGTGTTAAGCAACGAATTTCCGCTTTTATCTATCGCAATAACAGCTTTTTGCAAAAAAAATAGATTAGACAGAGTTTTTGTAAAGAATATTGTTAATAATTGTCCACAAACAGAACAAGAATGGAGTAAAAGGAATGAAATAATGAAAGGAATTAGAGAAATTTTAAAAGAAGAGCGGCAAAGAATAGCAAGGAATCCAAATAATTACAATGGCAAGAATGATTATAGATTGATGCCAATAACCGCCAGAGCATTAGGATTAATAGCACGAAGAAAATGTCGTGAGTGGTTAAAAGAAAATCCGTATGATGTATATGATTTTGACCTTTTGCATAAATTCCGCAAAAGAGAACAAAAAATTTTTAATAATATTGGAGGAAAATGTTCACCCAATAGAATGAAATTAAAGAAATTACAAACGGCTGAATTGTTAGATTTGCTTGAATTTACAATAAAAATAGCAATCTAACACGTGTTAGTAGCCGTTTTTTATTCACGAATTTAATTTAGAAATATGAAGAAATACCAAATAATCTACGCAGATCCACCTTGGCGTTACAATGATAAAGGCATTGGCGGTGCTGAAAAGCATTATAAAACAATGGATATTGAGGATATTAAAAACTTGCCTGTAAATGAAATAGCAGACGAAAACTGCATATTGTTTCTGTGGGCGACATTTCCAAAACTACAACAAGCACTTGATGTTATAAAGGCTTGGGGCTTCCAATACAAAACAAATGCTTTTACTTGGATTAAGAAAAACAAAAAAAAAGATAGCTTATTTTGGGGAATGGGGCGATGGACAAGAAGTAACGCAGAAATATGCCTACTTGCTGTAAAAGGAAGCCCCAAAAGATTAGATATGGGTGTTCATTCAGTTATTTATGCACCTATTGACAAACATAGTAAAAAGCCACAAGAAACAAGAGATAGAATAATTAGACTTGTAGGAGATTTACCAAAAATAGAATTGTTTGCTCGAGAAGCTCCAGAAGGTTGGGATGTTTGGGGACTTGAAGTTGAGAGTAGTGTCGCTCTTTAAAATGGTATATAATAATTAGGCAACCCAAACTCCATTTGACAACCAAACGCCATCGGCGTTCCAAACACCGCCTTGTAAAATCCAAACCCCGTCCGCAATTAAAGAATCTATTGCAGGTTGATAGAATAAATTTGCATTATATTCATTCTTATAAGGGGATAAATTTGAAAGTATTACGCCTTTTCTATCATCAAATTCATCGCTTTCAACTAATTCAAATTCAGTATTTTCAGTAATTTGTAATATTTCATCGTCTAATGCAAAATAATCCATTGAACGCATAAGAGACATTAACTCTTGTGTATATTCGTTCAATCCATAAATATATCCGATATTCAATGTTTTTAGCGAAATTGGATAAGTATCAACAATCTCGTGCCTTCCCCAACCATTATCGAAAATTACATTATTAACTCCAAATGATTTGTTTTTATATGTTGCAATATCCAAACGTTTGGAAAAAACAAAAGAGTTGTTGTTGGTGTAAAGTTGATCAAGGTTATATCCTAACCATTTACCTGTTTTTTTCCACGATAATAACCTTGTATATTGCAAATTATCGGTACAAACAATTTTTTCAGAATAATAATTTACAATACCCTCTAAATTGTCTATCCATAAGATTTTTATCCAAAATTTACCAATTCCGTATATCATTGGCACTTCCGCTGAATAAAAATTACCTGCGGTAACTAAATGAGTTGCTGTGTGGTCAATTTGCGTTCCATTTTCATCAAGTACATAAACTCTAAATTCTCCCATTATTGCACTTTTTACAAATAGACAAAAAGAAATCTTTTCATTTTCGCCAATTATAAAATTATCTCTACACGGATTATAGTTTGTAAAATCTTTTTCGTAATTTTCCTCAAAATGAGTGTAACGAAATTCTATCGGATTGAATTTTGGAAAAATAATCATAGCTTTATTCTATTAAATCGTTAATATTTGTTATTGTTGACGTTTCTATTGCCTCAATTTCTATTTCTTGTACCTGTTCACCGAAAAAAGTTTTGACAACGTTAGGATAGCCTATAATCGTTTTTCCGTTGTATGTGAATCTTGCTATCGCTTTTCTTCTTGCTTGTAAAAATTGAGAATAAATTGGAGTTTCAACTTTAAACTTCAATGGCAATAAGTGTCCGTTTTGGTCATAATTTCTAACTCCTACTCTTACATTTGTTGTTGAATTTGGGAATCCACCTACAATTGTATTTGAATTGTTGAAATATACATTAAGCCCATTATATTTATATATTTTCATGTAAGGAAATTGAATTAGCATTAAGAATTTGGGAATTACATTAATAAAATTTGTATCACATTTTATCATTTTATATTGCAGGTTATTTGGCGGAGTTGTTATATATCTTCGCCAACGTTCAAATTGAGCTAATGGAGATAAAAATACATTAGTAAAATTTCTTGTTGTAAAATTTGTAAAATTCGGAAATGGATTGGATATTGTTTCTCCGGTTTTATTAGGAGTTATTTTTGTTGGTTTAACAACATTCAATGAAACAGTGTTTCCTGTTGTAATTGTTTCAATTAAACATTTTTTGTCCCCTGTTATTGTCTTTGCCATTAACATCCAATCAATAAATTGTGGGTCTGTACAAATTGGACATAAAATATTTAATTCAGCTCCATCAAGTTCCGTTTCAAGTTCCCAAGTACATTCTGTGTTTGTGCTTTCTTTGTTTGATGCAAATTGCACCTCGTGACGAACACTTCCTGCATAAATCCTTTTTATAAATTTTTGAGGCATTATTTCTATAACCCTATTTACATCAATCATTCCTTTTCCTCCCAAAGCTAAATTTACAAAATAATCTCTTGTTGTAAGTGTCAATTTATTGTTTTTATCAATATAAATTGATAAACAAAATTGTGTATTTAGCCAATCTAAAATATTTTTTAGGCTACAATTTTCTATTTTTTCCAAAAAATCCTCCTCATTTAATTCTCTTTTTTTGAAATCAATAAAATTCTCAGATGAATAAAGAATATTATTTAAGCCATAATCTATAAGATTTTGATATTCAACTAATACACCGACCTTTTGAGCTATAAAATTTAGATAATCCAACAATCTAACACCACTTAATTTATGTTGTGCATGGATTGAAGAATTGGCAACAGAATCAATTGTTGCTTCACATTTAAACGAGTATGCCCTTGCAACGGCATCATTTGATAAAAGGTGTAAACTATATTGAGACGGGTCTCCACCTCCACCAAACCAATCTGTATAAACCTTTTCTCCAAATTTTAAGAAAAATTGCCCATACTGACTATAATTTACTCTTCTTCTTGCCGACCAATTAAGTTCAAAACTATATGTATAATCTTTTAACTCATAAAAATCATAATTCCCATCTTGTTGCTTCGGTATTGTTGCTATATGTTTAATTTCTGAAGAATTCCGAGAATTTATCTTCATTTTTAATTCCAGATTGTCTGGAGAATAACCAACTTGAGTACCTTTCCATGTTAATTTTCTTTCACGTTTTAAATAAAGGTTTATTTTTAATGATATTTTTACTCTTTTGGGATATTTTGCTAATATCGTAAAGCCTCCTGTATGGTAAGCTGTTGCACCTCTAAATAAACCTCCTGCATATTGAGATACCCAAAGTTTTTCATCTCCACCGAGTTCTCCCCAATATTCTCCACTTGCATAAATTTTATCATCTGAATTTCCTGTAACTCTTATCCATTGTTCTGGATAACCTGCAATTCTTCCACCACCTTGATAAATCAAAACTGAGTCTTCTTTGTTTGGGTCTAATCTCCATGAATCGTCAAGTAAAGCCGTTCCATATAGAGTTGCTTCTTCAATAACGTCATTCCCTGCATAATTTGTTGTATCAATTTCAATAACTGAATTTTTAATTTCTTCCAATGAATAAGAAATTTCATTTTCAATTTTTTCTTTAATATCAACATTTTCAATTAATGGTATTTCCAAATAGAGTGGAGTTATTTTTTGTCTGTTTAAATCCAAAAAACTTTCCAAAAACACTATATTTGTATGATTATCAACAATTTTTACATTTATTTTACCAGAAGCAATGTAAGAATGGTCTTGTATCCTATTTCCACCCGAATCAACAACACTATTTCCTGTTGAACAATTCAATATTTCACGCATATCATCTTTAATAAACTGTAATGTTGTTTCCGAATGTCTATACGCATAAGAAAAATATTCCTTATCAAATTCCAAATTAAAGACTAATTCTTTTAATCCGCCTACAATATGTTTGCAGGTATAATTATAGAAATGTGGATGTCCATTTTCATTATACCAAACAAGTTTTAAAATAACACTATACTTATCATTCATTATTTAGAAAGTTTTAATGTATTTTGAATATATGTATCTCTGTCAATTCCATTTTTAGAAACATGATAAATTCCATTTCTATCAAAATATAGGCTTATAGATGAACGATTTTTTTGAATAGCATTAATTATACCAAAATCATCAAAAGTATCGCCATTTGTTTTATTTTGCACCCATTTTTTAGAAACATAGTCGTTATAATCTTTATAAACTCTTGCACCTCTTGGCAAATCTACTAATGTGGCTGATGATGGAGATAAAAACGTTTTTCCACTTGCCTCAATAACTTCTTGTTTTCCACCATCACCAACAACTGCAAGTCCTCCTGGATGAAAATTGGTTCCTTCTGCATATTGAGGCGGTGTTGGTTTTTCTGGTAATGGTTGAGACATAATTGCTCCCAATTGTGCCGTATAAACAGCAGATGCTAAAGCCATAACAAGAGGAGCTAATGTTCCATATTCAAGTGCTTTTATCATTGCAACCGCATAAGAGGATGTTGCCGAAGCTGCATCCATAACTTTCCTTCGTTTTGCTGCTTGTACCTCCAATTGCCATTTAGCAACTTCAATTTCATAAGATTTTTTTGCTGCCTCTTTTTCAATTTCAGATGTTTTTGCAATCCTATCTTCATCGCTCATTGCCGTATTTTCAATTGCTTCTAACTTTGCAGTTTTCCACGTTTCAATACGTTCCAATTCTTTATCTAATTCGGCTTGTCTTGCCGCATCATAATTGTCCCAAATTGCATTAATTTGTGAAACAAGCTCTCTTGTTAGGTCGATAGCGACATTAATCGCTTCTGCACGTTTTTCATTTTCTTCTTTTTGTTTCTCTAATCTTATTTTGCTTGTTTCATTGTCATTTTTTATCAAATCATTACTCAAATTCTTTTCAGCATTTTTAATGCTTTCAATTGTTGCATTAACTATTGACAACCTATTCTCGGCACTTATTCTTTGAGCTTCATCAATTTCTGGATTATTAATAATTAAAATTAGCCCTTCTTGTTCTTTTTCATATTCCTGTATTCTTAATTCAGCATTTCTTGTTGCATCTAAAATTCTTTCTCTATCTAATTTTAATTCATCAAGTCTTTGTTGCCGTTTAATATCTGTAATATCTTGTGAATAAGTACCCAAAATTCGACTTAAAACGCCATATTCTTCTTCATATTCAGCAATTTTTTCTTGATTTGCATCTTCTCTTAATAATTTTTCACGTTCAATCTCCCATTCAATTATTTTGATACGCATTTCGCTCTCCATTTGCTGAATATCGTTCGTTGTTTTTTGGTGTTCCAACCTCAATTTTTCGAGATTCTGCAAACTTTGTTCAACTTCTTTTTGCTCATTTTGGAGATTTTTTATTTCAAATTCAAGTGCTCTCGCTCTTTCCTCTGTTATATTTCCATTATATTCTTCTTCCAATTCCTCCAATTTCTTTATATTGTCCGCTTTTTTCTTCAACATTGTATTTTCTTCCCCTGCGTAAGTTTCCAATGCTTTTTCTTGCAAGGATTGAAGTTTTTTAAGACGTTCAAGATTCATTTTTTCTTCCATATCTGCAACTGATTCGGAGTATTCACCCTGAACCTGCAATAAAGATGTGAACATTTTTTCATTTTCACCTGTAAATTTAGTGCTACTCAAAGACATTTGTTCAAAATTTTCTACAATTTGCCCCGATAATTGTTGAAAAAGATTGTAGTCTAAAAAATCTGACGGTTTTAAACCCATGTCTTTCAAATCTTGATAGGTCTTTAATATTTGATTTAATTCATTAGCATAAATTTGATACAATTTTGAAAAATCTTCTTGTACAAGTTTTAAATTTTTAGTCCATTCTTTTGTTTTATCCCCTTTTACGACTTTTTCTGTCGTTTTCAAATATTCAGCAAAAGTTCCCATTAATGCACTTATGGATTTTTCACTTTCATTAAAGGTTTTTTTAATAACTCCTGTTTGAGCAAATGTATATAATTCATCTATTGTTGCATGTTTTAACCTTGTAACAATAGAATATAATCCTTCTCCACTATCAACTGCATCTTGTATATATGCACCAATACTTTTAAAAAATTCTTGTTCTTCCCCTTTCCCATACCTTGAAAGTGTTTTTATAAAATTATTTACCATTTCCTCATAGGTTTCTCCTGAACGCAAACGAATATCACGAGTTGCTTCAAAATCTTTGTAAAGATTTTTTATTATTGTTGAAAAATCTTCAATATTTTTTGAGTTAACACTAAAAGACTCTGTCCATTTAACATCTTTTAAATCTTCAAATCCTGCTTTTAACTTCAATAAGTCTGTTTTTAAAGTTTCTGTTTGAATTGAAAATAATGCGGTTGCCATAGCTTCCCTTTGTAAAGTCATTATATAAGCATCAGAATTATCTTTTAACCATTGTTTTGCCTCTTGTATTGTTTCAAAATGTATTCCGCTATCTTTCAATGTTTCATTCAGAGCATCCATAACCTTCTTTTCCCCTTTTGCACTTATCGTAGTGCTTTCCATTGCCATTCTATAATTTTTTATCTTCGTAGCTGTTTCAGCATAATTATCTACTGATTTTTCAAGTGCCGAATTTAATGCGTCTATTTTTGCCTTTAAATCTTTTGAGATTTTACCGGCTTCACTTGCCTCATAGATATATTTACCTATTTTATAAATTAAAAACCCTAATCCCAAAGCCGTTGCAATATATGGAGATGCTGCAATGACAGCGTTTAGTGTTTTTTGAGTGGCTATTGCTGTCGTTTTAACTACAATATTTTTGCTATGTGCTGCGGTATTTAGCATAACGGAAAGTGTCGCTCCGTCTTGTAATTGCATAGCAACAGTATTTAATCCATTTATCATTGATTGTAACGAGGCAAACGTTCTCATTGTTTCTTCATAACTTTTTTGAGAAATACCCGCCAAATCCATTGCAGCGGTATAAATTTGCATACTCGATGCCGCCATATTTGCAGACGTAACAACTTTATCAAAAGGCAACGTATCAGAAGATAGAGTACTCATTTTTTTATTAAGATCTCCTTGTAGGTCGATCATTAAGACTAACTCATCATTAAGTTCTTTATATTTCTGTTTTTGTTCATCGGTTAATTGAACTCCTTTTGCCATTTGCATTTCCATTGATAAAATTTCTTCCCTCAAATCACGCATACGTGTTCTAAAACTCAACGTTTCGTCTGCCCCAACCTTAATTCCTTTTGATGCTTTTTCAATGTTTAAAATTTCTTTTGCTACTTTTTGTAATTCATCTTCCAATGCTTTAAACTCATCTTTACTCATTTCCATATCTCCTTGCAATGCATCTAATCCGCCTCCAGCCGAAAGTTGTTGTTGGATTGCAAAGTATTTTGTTTTTAATTCATCTAAAGCCTGTGCGTTTGTTTTTACACCCTCAGTACTATCTTCCAAAGCGGATTTATAATTACCAATATTTAATGCTTGCTGTGTTGCTGCATCGGAATTTGCTTTAATCAAAAAAGAGTTTGCTGAAATAATTGTATTGTATTTATCTAATTCATCACTATTTTTAACAATATCTGTCGATTTTGTTATTTCCCTTAATGATTTATTTTGTGCTTCTAATTCCCTAATTGAGTTTCCTACAATATTATATTTTGCTGCGGTTTCCTCTAATCCACGTTGTCTTTCTTTTTCAACTGCTGCTTCTGCTTTCAGTAAATTTGTTTGTTCTTTTGTTGTTGTACTAATCTTTTCTTTTTCAATTAATAACGCACGGGTCTGTTTTATTTCTCCCTCAATAATAACTGCGTGATTTTTTATCGCTTCTAATTCAACTTGTTTTTGTTTTATGCTCTTTTCAGTAATTCTTGCTAAATCCTCTACTGTTGCTTTATTTTTTTTAGCAACTTCATTCTTTTTTTCATTTAATGCAATTAATGCTCTTTCAGCATCTGCCGCCATTTTTTCAAGTTCTATTTTTTTAGTCGCAAGTTGCGTATATTCCTTTTCAAAGTTAATAACAGATTTAAGATTATTTGCAAACTTGTCTAAATCATCTGTTTTTACTTTTGAAAGATTTTCCAAAGCCACACTTAATCCGTTCAACTTATTTGTAGTTTCCTCAACTCCTTTTGTTGCGGATGTAAAAATCTCTGTAATTTTACTTGCTAATCCTTGTAAATTATTTGATTCTGCCATTATTTTCTTTTTTTAAATTTATCTAATTCCTTTTGTTGTAAATCTATATCTTTGTTCATTTTCTTAGCCATAACAAGAAAATCAAACATTGTAGTTTCTCCTTTAATTTCAAATCCATAATATTTACTTACTGATGCAACCCATTCAACAAATCCTATTTCCGTAAATTGCTCTTTATTTTCTTTTGATTTAATCTCTTTCAAATATTTTTCTAAATTAACTTCCGCTTGTTTCAATCTCGCTTTCAAAATATTAATATTTCCTACTCGTTTCCCTATTTTTTGCTCATCAAACATTCTTTGCTGTAATATTTTTATAGAATATTTTATAAAATCATCGTATAAACTCATTGAATTATTTAAGTTTGTAAATTTACTAAATTCTTTAATCAATTCAGAATTATTTTCAAATTGTTCGAAAAATTTTATACGAAATTCTTTGATTGTTGTTGTTTTTAATTTCTCAAATCTATTTTCCATACCACAATGCCTTAAATGTTAATTCTGCGACCTTTTCTTCTAATTTCTGATTAGTTATACCAATCTCTTCCAAAGTGAGCTCAAAAGCCTCATATCCGTATTTATTTACCAATTCCTGATAATATGATACTCCATCCGCTTCAATACTTATTATTCCACGCTTACTTAAATTTTGAGCGTCAATATGAATTGTGTTGTAACCCTCAAATAAATCATTCGAAAAATTTAAATCTACATTTCCAAAACCTGCAACATTACTTACCTCATGAAATTTTAACCAATTATATTTTACAAATTCAATTCCTTTTGAATTAATAAATTTTATATGAGACAAATCACGACCAAGTTTTTCCTCTGCTTTTTCTCGTGAAATTGTCGCCTTTTTGCTATATTCCCCAATTTTGTTTTTATTTACGTTTAAACCCTGCAATTGTCTTTTATGTAATATTTGCACTATTTCATTAAAATTTGGCAAAAGTTCAGATATTGCACGATTAATTATATTAAATTCTTCACTATTTTGTTCAACCAAAAAAATATTATATACGCCACCTGAACCTAATTCAACTTCTTCCACACTAACATTGATTTGTTTTTGAGTTTCAATTAATGTATCATGCAACGTATTCATAGTTGCAATTAATACATCACCCAAAGTCCCTAATGCTTCTCCAATTGTTGTCATAGATTTTATATTAAAAAAGGGAGATGGGATAACCCCCTCTCCCAATTTTACATTTTAGATTATTAATATTATTAAGTAACATCAAGAGGTTCGCTTTTTGCATAAAAATAACAAATATCGTTTCCTGCATCAACTCCAGCTGCCGAAGATACCCCAGCTAAAATTTCTAAAACATCCAAATCAGCAAAAGTTCCTGTAACAGTTATTACACCATTTGCATAAGTTCCGGTTGTTAGAGGTATTCTTGTTCCATTTGGTTTAATTTGAACAATAACATACCCCTCTACTCCGCTAATTGTATAAGTTGCAGCCGTTATGTCTGCTCCCGTACAACTATCTTCAACTGTTAACGTAACCGTTCCTGCTGCTGCGGTCAAAATGTTGATTTTTCCCTCAATAATCCCCTCCATGTCAAGAGTTACAATATCATCAATAGTTTCAGATACCCAAATTTTAGGATAAACATTATCAAGTTCACCCAAATTAACGTAAATAGAAATAAGTGTTGGGTCTGTTCTATTGTCAAACATTTTAGGAGTAACATAATTTGTAACCAATTGGAATGGAATATATTGCCCACCAACATAATCTCCAAATACAATTCGATTATCTTTCGTGAGAAATACAACTCCACCATCCCAACTATTCAAACCCATCATTTTCTTTGCTTTACAGAATTTTTGCGGCAAATCAAATTGATAAATCATGTTACCACCACGAATGTAGTGTTGAAATCCAGCTCCATAGCTGCCAACAACTGCTCCCTCTGAATTATCGGTTGGAGTTAAAGTTTGGTCATAGATAATTGGGCAACCTTTTGTTTCGGTTGCTAAATCTCCATAAATCAACACTTTTATGGCTTCAACGGGGTCAGTGCTAAATGTAGTATGAAACCCTGTTGGTAAACGTTTTGGGGTAAAAATGATTGCGGCAGGGTCAAGTGCCGTCAAATCACACCCTCTTGTGCCAATAAGCACATTATTATCTTTGCAATATTTTTCCATTTTACTTAAAATTTAAAGTAGGTTTAACAATTTTTCCTTTAACTTGAGTTGCTCTTTTTTTTGCAATAAGGTTTTCGCCTAAAACCTTATGAACAACCACGTCCTTCCCATTTCTTTTCAAATTGACAATCATAAAATCATCTTCTTTATCCCAAGAAATCGGAGTTCCTTTTTTTTCTTTTTTTTCAATTTGCATCATAATTTTAATATTTTTTAAATTTATACTTTATTAATTTTTTTTATTCATTACGGAACAATCGTTGGAGCTTCCAAATCTGTAAGAACAGAAGCAATATCGTTATACACCCAACTTCCAGCATTTCTTGTAAGCAAATATGGAAGTGAGAATATTTCAATAACTCCTGCTTCTTGATTATTCTCAAATTTTGCAGTTGAGGTATATCCACCAAAACGAACTGTGAGTGCGGAGTGCATTTCAGAAACTGTGCTTGTATCTCCTACAAGAATATATCCTTGTGGAATAGAGTTGTCTGAATAAACACGTAAAGATGTACCTAAATTTGCAACAGGTGGCATCAAAAAATGACCATCCGGAGCTTGCTCCCATTTGGATACTTCAATATCAGCAATGTTCATGTATGCAACGTCTGGGCTGAAATTTAATGCAGCAATTTGTAAAGCAATTGCGGAAACGGCTGAACCTAATGTAGGCTGAACCATAGTCCCTGAAAGTGCTGATGAAACATAAGGAGCGGCAATTCCAGTTAACCATGCAAATGTGCCATCTTTGTAATCTCTAATTACCTGTGCATTGAGCAATTCTAAAATTTTTGCATAAATTTCTTCATAGGATTTTACTTCTTCTTCAAGTTCAAATAATGCTGCATATTTTATTTTTTCAAAATAAGCAATATCCATTTCTGTTGAAATAAGAGGTTTTAAACCAGATGGTTGTACAAGAGTTGCATTTCCCTCTACTGGTTTTTCAAGTTTCCTCTTCACAATTGGGGGAACAACGTCAACCTCAATCCCTCCGATAACATCAATAATAAAATTATCAGGATAGCGAACGGCCTCCCAACCACCATCAACTGCATAAGTTTTTTTCAAATCTGCGGTCATTGTGTTTGCAACTGTCATCAAAGCAGCTGCTCGATTCATTTTAACTTTAACCTCGAAAGGTTTGTTAGTTCTGATTGCGGTTTGAATTTCATTAAAATTCTTTCTTAATGATTCTCTCAATGATTCAATTTTCTCTGAACCATTATCTGTTTTTATTGATTCAATTTCAGCACGCAATGCGTTAATTGTTTCAATGTCCGCTGTTTTCCCTTTAAATTCATTGAACAGGGTCTCAATAGATGATGTTCTTTCAGAAATAGAGTTTTCAAATTCTACTTCAATAGCGTCAATTAATGCTGTTTGTTCAGCATCAACTTGGTACTTTTCTCTTAATTTTTCTACAATTTTTCCCATTTTTTTAAGTTTTTTAAAATTAAATTTTTATTTTCTTTTTTTGCAAAGGAGTAAATCTGAATTGAGGATTCGTCATCGCTTCTTTTTCTTCTTTATTCTCTTTGTCTTTATTTTTTTCTGTATTATCCGTATTCGTCATAGCGTTTAATACTTCAATTATTTTTTCTTTTCCAAATTCTCTAATAGTTTTCAAAATGTTTATATTTGAACGGTTCTTTGTTATCAATGCCTCTTCGTTTGCCCCCCATGTTACAACTGAAATTTCATGCAAATATACCTCTGTATGTTTCAAATGTAACTCATCATTATCTTTTCTTTCAATAGTGTATGTGTTTTCAGAAAATCCAATAGATATTTGTCGTAAATCTTCGTTTTCTATCAATGTAATAGCATCTTTTGCGTAAGAGACATCTTTTGCAATTTCACAATAAAATTTTAATCCAATCTCATCCTCTTCCAATGTAGGAGTGCCTAAAACCTGATTTCTATTGTGCTGATATAACATTTTTATTGAATTTTTCTTGTCTTTCCCCGCCCTTGCATTAATAGACTTTGCAAATGCACCACGTTCAAAACTCTCATAAAATTCGATAAATCCAAAATCTTCTACCCAATCAAATACGGGATATTCGTTAATCCATGTTGCAGCATAACCCTCTATAGCATAGGTGTTTTTATTTTCTGTTAATTTTGCTTCCCTTATTTTTAAATAGGTAAATTTTTCTGTCTTTTCCATTTTAAATATTTTTTGATATTTCTATAATTTTATCATTATAATCAACCCCCGTTATTTCCTTTACTTTTGCATAAACATCAATTTTTTCAGATAAAGTCTTGATTCTTGTGTTTTCATCGTCTTGCAAAACTTCAATATTTGAAAAATCTGGTATAATATGCTCATTCGGTTTAAGAGAAAATAGACTTTCTAACATCTCTGAAGCGTCATACGCTACGCTTTTTATTGTATTTTGCCAAAGAAATCTCTCGGCATCTCTTTGATTATTGAAAGTTGTATCAGTTTCACGACCTAATAATTCTTTTTTTACTCCATAAACAGCTGCAATTGCAATACTATCAGCTTGTACTTCTCTAAAAGGTTCTAATTCGCTAATTGTAGCCAACGTTTTTATAAATTCCAACGGAACACTTGAAATTCCTTTAATATTATTTAATTTAGATATATTGTATTCCTTAAATAATTCAGTGGCAATACTTTGTTGAGTAACAGGGTCAAGAGCCATATCAAAAGCGTTTTCATTTGTTGCTTTTTTTGTAATAATTCCTGCCATCCCGTTGTTATTATAAACATTCCAACGTGCCATATAGACTGCGGATAGTAAATTTATGTTTCTTTCAACAATTTTTAACGGACTTGTGCCAAATTTTGTTTCATTATTAAAGGTTTGCGGTAAATAACAAGAATAAAAAACATCTTTTTTTGGTATAAAGTAATCATTATAGAAATAACCTTTAATATTATTATCTTTTGAAACAATAAGACCTCCTTTATTATTTGTATAATCTGGGAATACGAGGTCTGTATTTAAAACATTTGCATAGGAAATATAATTTCCTGTTTTAAGAAAGTGAACAAATGCGTTTCCACTTGCCATATAATTGAACGCATAATTATAAATAAATTGCGAAAATGTTGTAATATCATTCACTTTTCGCATAAAAACCTTTTCAAAATTATTAAATTCAATAGTTTTCCCGTTGTCATCAACTTTTATATATTGAAGGTTACAAACTCTGTCGGCACAAATATCAATAGGGTTGAAAATTTCATAAAAACCTCTTCCCCAAAGGATTGAGAAATTTTCATCGAATTTTTCACAAACATCAAAATCCTTATTCGTAAAATACCAATATGAATTTTTCCTTCTGAATTTGTTAAAAAAGTTTCTGATACTTATAGTTGCCATTATTTTTTAGCTTGTTTTTTATTCGTTTTTTTAATAGATTCTTCATTTTTGTTTTTTGCAATATAATCTGAATACTTTATGTCTAAATAAGAGTTTCCACCATTAGTCTTATATTCTTTATAGAGCCTTTCAATTGTTTCACACATTTCGGGAGAGTGGTCAATCAACTGCATTATTTGCAACCTCAATTGTTGTTGCTTAACATATTTTAAATCGCATAGAATATCGTTTTGCGTTTTTAACACCTTTTCTATCGTTAAGTTTACTTTTTTATGTTCTTCACTATGCTTTTTGTCTTGGCTTTCAAATTTTTCAAATTGATTTACAAGGTAGTTGTTCATTTTTTCAAACAGTTCAAATTGAGCAGCATTAGTTTCGGTTGCCTGCCCTTTTAATTCATTCTCCATTTTAACATTAATTAAATGCAAAGTTCTTTTTTCAAATTTTCTGTTGAAAATCCATTGTATTGTAGCAAATCCACCTATTGCAGATACAAGAGTTATTATATTTTCTAACATAGTTTTATCTTTTAACACGTTTTTTTTATTAAAATATTCCCATCTCTTAATTCTATTCCATCCAAACTATCATTGAACAAACTTGCAATTCCGGCATCAATGCTTGCTTCTCTTAACGCTCCAGAAATTCTATCTCTATCATATTTTGTAAAATCTTTGAAATTATATTGTTGTAATAATAGTATTAAATTATTCATAATAGGGTACAAAATAGGCTTATAGACATTGTTTTGCCGTTCATCCAATAAATAATCCCTCTTACTATTAGTAACTATTAGAATTTGAGGNTTTATGAGAATAGAGCCATCAATTCTGTGTTGTTCTTTTAAAGATGACAACATTATAATTGCTGGATATTTATTTATTCTNTCAGTTGCAGTTCTGTCTGCGGCATTTAGAGATAAGCCAATATTCACAATATTATCATAATAAAAAGTTGCCTTTTCATTCGGAAATCTCGTGTTATACACTTGCCCTAAATTAATCCACCAATCATAAACTATAATCATAAACCTAAAAAATTTCTATAACGTAATTTTGTTTTTATTATATTAGTAATTTCATTTTCGTAAATTTTTAAATGTTTTATCATGTCATTCCAAACACGCAAACATTTTATATCCATGTTAACTGTTCTTGCATTATTTTCTGCTTCAATTGTTATTCCCGAACCTGTTAATCTCTCTTGCTCGTTGGTTGTATATTGTAACCACACCCAAGCAATTAGCGGAGTTTTTATTTTTGCAAATTCAGCTTCCGCAACTGCTTTTATGTCAACATCAACACTCCCTAATCTTGCAGATAAATCGGAATAATACGTTAATGGAGTAAAAAATTCTGCAAAAAATAAAGGTTCTTCATTATCAATATACCATTTAAGCAAATTTTCATTTAACTGAAATTGCCCAATAGCATATTTTCCAACAAAATCAGTAACAGATAATAACGACATAATATCTATTCTTTTACTTCAATTTGTTTTTCTTCTTCAACCTCTTTTTTTACAACCTTTTTTACTTTTGCATCTTTTATCTCTTGTGGAATTGATTTTACAACTAAATAGCCAAGTCCTAACAAATGAAAAAATGCAAACGTGTTTTCTTTAACTCTTTTTTCGTCTTTTCCCTTTTTTAGAGTAACGATTTTTTTAACTACTTTCATTTTTTTTATATTTTAAAATGTTATTATTATGGTTCTGGAGGCGTTTCGGTAAAATCAATTGTAATTGTTGCACTTGTTTCAATATCAACACCAACATTTTGTATCGTAGCATCAAAAACAACATTACCACCATTATTTGCTATTGTGGTAATTGTAGCTACGGCTTTTAACAAGTCTACACCATCAGGAGTAATTACAACGGTTGTATCATTAGATGATTTTGTATAATTCCACGCAATCGCATCATAATCAACTCCGGCTAAAACAGTTGCGGCTAAATTTAATGTAAATACACCAAATTTATCTGCAATAGTCTGCGTCTGTGTTTGTTCATCAAAATCTAAAATATCTACACTATTAAACATTAAACTTTCGGGTGCAATAGTAATTTTTGGAACATCTGAAAATTTTACGGAAATCATCTTACTTCTCCCTACAATTCCCAAACTATCCTCAATAACCGCTTGAATTTTCAAAGTACACGCTTCATCTTGTATTGTGCTTATATCAAATGTACATTCAGTTTCATCCAACGGGTTTGGCGTGAACGTAACTGCGGTATCATCACAATCAACTAACTGACCTGCAATCTCTTTTGTAAAACCCCATGTAATTGTGGTATAAGGAGTTGTTTGAGGAATTGTAGCTTTCATTGTCAAATCAAAATCCCCAAAGAGATTGACAATTGAAATTTCATCATTTGCGAAATTAAGTACATCGGTCGGTACACCTTGAACATCCAAAGTCATTGCAGTTGGAGTTGCTGCAAATTCAATAGGAATATCGAAAAATCCAATTTCAACGGGTATTCCGTTTCCGATTACACCAAAATCGCCTTTAATCTCTGCGGTTGCAATTATTGAACACGCCTCTCTATCAACAGTTGTAATTGAGAAAATAGCTTCTGTTTCATCGGCAGGATTTACTGCAAATGTTACATCAGTATCATCACAATCAATAAGTTGTCCCGCAATTTGTTTTTGGAATTTCCACGTAATTACTTCCCATTCAATTTCTGCGGGGATTGTTGCTTTTAATGTAAGTGTAAAATCGCCATATTTATTTACAATAGCAATTTTGTCATCCACAATATTCAAAACATCCGTTGGAACGCCGCCAACATCAAGTGTCATTGCGGTTGGTGTAATTGCAAAATCAATCGGATGTATTTCGTCATAAGGTCTAAATCCTTTTGAGTAGAAAAATTTATGTGCATAACTATTTGCACGTAAATATAGCATCGCTGCTTTTCTATACAATTTTATAAATTTTTTTCTTTTACTCATTTCTTTATTTTTTTTTGAAATTAATAATCTATATTTTAACCGATAAATACCCAAGATGAAGTTTTTTTTACGTAAACGCCCTCTTTTAAAGGATTTAAATTAAATCTATAAACGGAATCAGGATTAGTAGATTCATATTTAAAATAAATAAAAGAATCGTCATCTTTTGTTTTGAAAAATGCGGTCAANTCTTCGTCTTGTAAATTATATCCAACTTCTAAAACATTCTTGTTTATTGTATCTAATGACAAAAGTTTATTCTCTGGGGTNGTTCCTTGTCCAACAAAATAAATAAAATCGCCAAAAGCACAAGATTTTAAATACGTCATACCCTCCTCTAAATGTAAATCCCATTGAGTTACAGCACCGGTTAAAACATCAACTTCAAAAATCCCATCTGAATTACCACTAACATCACCACCAATCATATACACCTTGCCATTAACATAACAAAGTTCTGTGCCGACTATTGAAAAGTTCGGAGAAAAACCAATTGTACTAAAAGAATTTGTTGATACGGTATATTTAAAAATACCTCCAGAAGGTACATCTCTCATTAGATAAATATCTGTTCCATCCGTTGTAATTGAAGAAAAAACATCTCCACTACCAGCTCCCAAATCTGTAATTTGTTCCAAAAGCGTATCAAATTTTACAACACGATTATAAAGACCAAACTGTGTCTGTCCAGAAAATAAATAAATATCTGTTCCTAAAGCAACGGCACTTATACCTATAATTTCGTCAAGTAACGTTTCGGTCAAAGTTGTTACAGTTCCTGTCGGAATGTCTATTTTTATAATTGTATCTTGGTAATTGCCATTAAGCATTCCACCGAAAACATAGAT
>JGI24712J26585_10001398_pt1 | contig 20610 bp, 17 predicted proteins | sample BioPla3DNA2_FD_26585 | JGI IMG/M metagenome (IMG submission 26585) | reverse complement strand
AATGATTATTTTGTTGGAGCTCCCGCCATTGATCTGTTTAATCAGGACACAAATGATTTAGCCTACTACAATATGCCCAAACTTGCTTTTACAGGTGTTGAACCCCGGGAAAATCTATTTTGGAGAACTTTTAACTGGGTAGTCAATGATGTCAATAATGCAGGCTTTTTTGGAGCCAATGATGATTGGAATTTTTACAATACAGTTGGGAAGCCACTTTATAGTAAATATTCTAATANAGTAGCTCATTATAATAATCAAATCTCAAATTATCAAACGATGTATGCTTGTTTATTTCCTTTTCTAACACCGGGTGGGCATATGTATTTTAATGCATCAATAAAAAGATTGGTAGATAAGAAACATGCATGGCAAGAGGGTGTAGACTGGCTTACTGGCGTGAATAAGAAGTGGGAAGCTATTATTGGAGCCAGGGTAACTACTATTGAAACAGACACTATTTATGTGTGCAAAAACTGTGTTGCTTCCACATGGGTTATTAGTTATAATATTCAAGATTGTTACAATAAAAGATGCTCGACCATCTTACCGGGTGAGGTTAGTAATCTTGTTACTATATACAAAGAAAATGATGGGATTGTGTTAAGAGAGAGTGCAGAAAATTTACCTGGAGCTACACATATGCCTGTGATAGGGAATCAGATATTATTGGATAACAATGCCGGTTCATCCCATATGCAAGTTAGAAATGATGAAGGATTGAAACAATTTTTATATAGTTTATTTGAAGGAGAAATGGGCATGTTTTTTGAAACGGCACCCATTGAAGGAAATTCAAATTGATAAAAATATTAATCAAATCTAATGCTGTATGAAAAAAAGTTTACTGATTTTATTGAGTGTTACTCTTGTTTATGGTTTATGGAGTTGTGAGGATGAAGTTATTAATGCCCCTACAATACCAAAGAAAAACTTTGAGATGGTGTGGAGAAAGCTTGTTCATTCTGACACATCTACTTATTTAACACTTCGTTATTTCTTTTCCAATAATTATGTTGTTGTCGGAGTTCCTGCACTTGATCCGCAACGGGTACCCAATGGGGTAATGGTTCTTGACAGAGAAACGGGGCAAATGAACAGTTTCTGGACGGATCATTGGGATCAGATCAGTTCACCACCGGGTTTACGTTTATATGACTTATGGGTTGGTGGACCTATGAACGATTATATGGTTACTAATGATGGATTTAGAATATGTGGCTATTCTGTTAGTTCCGGAAATAAGCTGTGGGACAAGCCGTATTCCCCTTTTTATGCGGGAAAGAGGATCAGTATAGTCGGGAATCATGCATATGTTCCTATAACTCCCGTGTCCCCACATAGTCCAACCTGGTTTAAATTATCCCGCTTTGATTTAATTACGGGTGAAGAAGAGGATCTTTTTACTCTCGATGCAAAATATGATAATTATAAATTTTTTATTTCTCCTCCTACAAGTTATATAGCGAATAACCAGGATGTTTTGTTGATAGGTCTGATTAACCATCTTAATTTTGACACATTTCATGGAATAGTATGGACCTATTGTTACAATCTTACTCAAAGGAAAATGCAGTGGATCAGAAAGGATTTCACGGAAGATATTGAGCAGGCTTTGGTGATACCTACTGTAGTTCAGGACCGAATTGTAGTACATTTAATGAGGGGTGTAGCTTGTTTGGATGTAGAAACAGGAGCAACTCATTGGATTAAGGATAAAATCAGAATTTCTTTAAACTTAACCGATGTTTTGTGTGAAGATGGTCGTGTTTACTGTAAGACAGATGATGGTATTGTCTATTGTTGGGATCTATTAACCGGGACAGAATTATGGAAACAAGACAAGTATAATTTTCACTCTAATGAAAGGTCAAACTTTCAAATTTATCAGGATAAACTTCTTTTCAATGCATACTATGAGGGAAGAAATCACTTGATTTGTTTATCCACAAGTACCGGAAAAGTGATGTGGATAGATAATGAAGTATTGCGAAATCCTATGGGACGGATACTTATTGATAAACAAAAAGGATATCTATACGGAAGTGATTTTCCCGATATATTCTGTGTAGATTTAAATCTGTCTAACTAATACAAAAAAGGGCCGGTTTTTAATGACCAGCCCTTTTTCCTTTTCTAAACAAACTTATCTCCAAAATCAAACTTAACATCAGTAACAAATTGTTTGATCTGTTGTTCGTTATCTTTTTTACAAATTAATAATACCTGGTCTGTATCTACAATGATATAGTCCTCAAGTCCTTGAATGACAGCAACTTTATCATCAGGTAGATTGATGACACAATTAGAAGTTGAATAAGTTTTAACCTTATTTCCAACGATTGCATTATTCTCTTTATCTTTAGCTCTTATTTGATGAAGTGCTCCCCAGGTTCCTAAATCGGACCATCCAAATTCAGCAGAAATAACATGAACATTTGTTGCTTTCTCCATGATACCATAGTCTATGGAGATATTTTTACAAATCTGATAAATTCTGGATATAAATTCTGCTTCTCCTTCTCTGTTGTATAATCCCTCCCCTTGTTTAAAAAGGTGATCTACTTCAGGAAGATAAGATTCAAAGGCTTCTTGAATTGAATTGAGAGACCACATGAAGATCCCGGAATTCCATAAGAAATCACCACTTTCTAAGAATTGGATTGCAAATTCAAGAGATGGTTTTTCTGTAAATGTTTTCACGGGATATATAGAAGTACCTGGTGAATACTCTTTATCTTCATCAAATTGGATATATCCGAATCCGGTATTTGGAAAAGTAGGGTGTATCCCGATGGTTAATAACCAATTATTTTTAGATACCGCATCTAATCCTGTTAAAATAGATTGCTGAAAAGTTTTTTCATCCAGAATGATGTGGTCAGAAGGAGCAACAACAATAACGGCATCTTTATTTTTTTCTCTAATTTTATAATTTGCGTATGCAATACATGGTGCTGTATTACGTCGTGCAGGTTCCAGAATCAATTGTTCTTCTTTGATATTGGGAATCTGTTCGAGAACTAAATCCTTATATTGTGAGTTGGTAACAATATAGATATTTTCATGGAGACAAAATTGAGCAAAACGATCAAATGTTTTTTGTATTAATGTTTTCCCATCTCCTAAAATATCTATAAATTGCTTTGGAGTTTCCATTCGACTCATGGGCCAAAAACGAACACCTATCCCTCCGGCCATGATAACACAGTAGTAGTTTTTATTAATCATAATCAATATATTTTGTTATATAACTTCATTAACTATTATATTATTTCAAAAAAAAGATTAATTTTCGTTAAGTTTTACAAAAATAAATAAAAGAATTGTAAAAGCCCAAAGAGATGATCCTCCGTAGCTGATAAACGGTAAAGGGATTCCGATAATGGGAAGAAGTCCTATAGTCATCCCGATATTTATAAAAAAATGGAAGAAAATCACTCCGGCTATACCATATCCATAACACCGGACAAATTGATTTCTATTTTTTTCGGACAGTACAATAATTCGTATAATCATCAGTGTGTACAGAGAAATCACAATAAAACTCCCAACAAAACCCCATTCTTCACCAATTGCACAGAAAATAAAGTCCGTACTTTGTTCAGGAACATAATCGAGTTTAGTTTGAGTTCCATTGAGGTATCCTTTTCCCCAGAACCCTCCGGAACCAATGGCTATTTTTGATTGATTACTATTAAAGTCTGCACCAAGGGGATCTTTAACTTTACCCAATAAAGTATCAATTCTCATTCTTTGGTGATCCTGTAGGACATGTTGGTATCCAATATTAGTAAAAAGTACAAAAAGCACACCTATAACATACAAGACAATATCTCTTTTTATCAGGGTACTGTTCCTTCTGTGAAGAAATAGAAATAATGCCAATAGGTTAGTTAGAATAATGATTGAATAAATTTCATTTTTGAATAGCGTAAAAATGGTAATAGCAACAGCAAAGACACCAATTAGTAAGATCCATCCGGTTAATCCTTCTCTGTAAAAGAGGATAACAAAAGAGAGGAAAACTAAAGCAGATCCGGTATCTTTTTGGGCAAGTATAATTAATATTGGGATAAGAATGAATAAAAATGCGTTAACCCACAAGAATTTTTTTTCTTTATTGGTTTTTCCTTCATTAAAAAACTTAGCTAAGGCTAATGCTGTAGTAAATTTGGCAAATTCAGTCGGTTGTATACTAAAATTGCCTATTTTTATCCAGGCCAGTGCTCCATTAATTTCAGTTCCGACAAAAAACACCAAAATCATTAATAGCAGGGAAGCAATATAGATATGAGTGGAATAATGAATCCATAATCGGGAATCTATCAATAGGATAATCATAGCCAAGAGTATAGATGTCCCAATAAAGATCAACTGTTTGGTGTACAGATTAGAGAATGAAAAAAAGGACTCATCTACAAATTGATTTTTAGATGAAGAGTAAATAGTAAACCATCCCAAAGTTACCAGTATGATATAGTATACAACGAGTTGCACATCAATCTTAAATGAGGTTTTCGTTCTTTGGTTCATTATTGAAACTCTTTAATTCTTTTTTCTAAATCTTTTCGTTTAACTTCTCTATTGATATAAAATTCTGTAATCAAACTTGCGATTGGGGCAGCCACAGTGGATCCATACCCACCGTTTTCCACTAACACAAAAACGGCAATTTTGGGAGATTCTTTAGGTGCGATACTTACAAAAACGGAATGGTCTCTTCCGTGGGGATTTTGAGCTGTTCCTGTTTTTCCAATAATTCGGATTCCGTCAATTTTTGCCGAACGGGCGGTTCCTCCAATAACAGCCATATCCATTCCTTCAATAATAGCATCAAAATATTCAGGTTTGATTCCTGTTTCATAGCGTTTTTGAAATCTTGTATTAGGAGAATTCTTGGATCCAATAGCTTTTATGACGTGAGGTTTATAATAAAATCCCTTATTTGCAATAATAGCCATGAAGTTAGCCATTTGGAGTGGCGTTACAGAAGCTTCGCCTTGTCCAATTCCCATAGATACAACGGTATTTCCATTCCAAGCTCTGTTGTATTTTTTATCAAAATAGGTGGTATCAGGGATAAATCCTTTTAATTCATAGGGGAGGTCGGAATCAAACTTTACTCCAAAACCTAACCTATTGACATGCTGTTCCCAGGCGGCATAGGCCTTTTGGATAGTAGGATATTTTGAACGATTTGATAAAATATTATAAAAAGCCTTACAGAAATAGGTGTTACAAGATATTTGAATGGCATTATACAGATTGGTACTTCCGGCATGGTGACATTTTATAGTATGTGATCCCATTCTGTATCCTCCGGGACAGGGATAAATGGTTGTAGAAGTGACAATTCCTTCTTGTAAAGCGATCAATCCATTAGCAAGTTTAAAAGTAGAACCCGGGGGATAGCGAGCCATTAATGCACGATTAAAAAGAGGGAAGTTAACCTCATCGGAAGATAAAATCCCATAATTTTTGGATCTTACGTTTCCTACTAATAGATTAGGGTCGTAAGAGGGCATGGAAACAATACACAAGATTTCTCCGGTTTCAGGTTCTATAGCCACAATACTTCCTCTCTTGTTGTGCATTAATTCTTCACCATATTTTTGAAGTTCCAGGTCCAGGGTACTCCAAAGAGATACTCCTTGTATAGGTGTAACATCTTCAGATCCATCTTTATAACTACCTCGCTCTCTATTATGAACATCAACTAAAACAACACGGATTCCTTTGGTTCCGCGTAATTCATTTTCATATGCTTTTTCGATTCCACTTAATCCGATATAATCACCCATTTGGTAGTATGGATCTTTTTCAATCTGTTCCCGGCTTACTTCACCAACATATCCCAAAATGTGGGCAGCAATAGGATGAGGGTAATGTCTTAAAGTACGATTTTGAACAAAGAAACCCGGAAAGCGGTGCAATTTTTCTTGCAAGTACCCGTAGTCCTCTTTTGACATTTGTTGTGCAACCAGGGAGGGTAACATTTTAGACCAACGCATTGCTTTTTCTATTCGCTTCATTAGTTCTTTTTTATCGATATTTAAAACTCTGCAAAGCTCTAATGTATCAAAAGCACGAAGCTCATTAGGAACTACCATCAAGTCGTATGCCGCATCGTTGTATACTAACAAAGAGTCATTGCGGTCATAGATCAAACCTCTGGCAGGGTGTTCAATGATTTTACGTAATGCATTACGGTCGGCAGATTGTCGGAATGAATCATCAATTACTTGCAAATAAAAAAGACGGAATGCAAGCACTATAAAAGTGACTAAAACGATTCCAATGATGGTGTATTGTCTTTTTTGAAGTAATTGACTCATCTATTTGTTGCGTTTGGCTAACTCATTGGCAAAATGAATTAAAAGCTCCTTTTTGTCTGCTTCAACAGTTAAATTATTTACACATTCTGTGGCTTTAGATATATACTGCTCTATTACTGCTTCAGTGTGTTGTAAAATATTGAGTTGATCAAAGATGGTTTTTACAGCATTAAATTTTAGGGTATCATCTTGATCAGAGCTACTGAACCATCTTATTAACTCTTCTTTTTGATTATCATTTGCTTTTTCAAGAGCTAACAAATAGAGATAGGTTTTTTTATTAGATCTGATGTCACCTCCGAGTTGTTTTCCAAACATTTGTTCATTGGCATAAACATCAAAAAGATCATCTTTAAGCTGGAATGTAATTCCTAAATTAATACCATACTGATAAATATTTTCCAGATTTGCAGGAGAGGCGTCAGAGATGAGTGCACCTGCTTTTAAACAACCGGCTAATAATACGGCAGTTTTTTTTCTGATCATTCCAATATATTGGTTAATAGTAACATGAGTGTTGGTTTCAAAATCAAGATCTAATTGTTGTCCTTCACAAATCTCTAAGGAAGTTTGTCCAAGCAGCTCAATGAGTTCTATTAAAACATCATGACTTACAGGCGTTTTAAGGAGCTCCAACATAGCCATATTGGCTAAAGCATCTCCGGAAAGTATGGCAATATTGGTATTCCATTTTTTAAAAACAGTCTCTTGTCCGCGTCTCATGGATGCATTATCCATGATATCATCGTGAATAAGAGTGAAGTTATGAAGCATTTCAAAAGCGGCTGCAGGGTTGATGGCTGCAGATAGATCTCCTCCAAAAACAGTAGTACCCAATTGAACTAATTGAGGTCTGATTCTTTTTCCTCCCTGATTTAAAATATATTCAATAGGCTCATATAAATTATGGGGAGTCCTGGATTCAGTTAGTGACTTAAAGTATTGTTCAATATGTTGCATAATAAAAAATTAAATTAACTGCAAAGATACAAAAAACGAACTACAAAATTATATGAAAGAAATGTTGTATTTTTGAAAGTTGAAATGGAATCAACAGAATCTTGTCAATAACACTTCTATTTAACAAGTTTTTTTAAAAATTATGCATAGAAAAGCGTTTTTTATTTTGGTTGCTTTTATCATGATTGTATCACGGATGAGTGCGCAAACGGATGAATCTCATGTCTGTACACCTCTTTTAACAGATAAAACAGTAACTCAAATTGAGGTGGATATTCACGGAAATATTTATGCGCTTGTGCAGAACCAAAATCTATATAAATTGGATTCTCANGGTGAAATTATTGCTCAATTTTCATATCCTGCTTACGGAAAACTTTCTTCTTTTTCTGTCAGTAATNCCGAAAAAATATTTTTATTTTATAAAGATGCCGGTGTGATGCTACTTCTCACTGATCAAATGGTCTCTTTATCCCAACCTATTTTATTATTCGATTTAGATTTTTTTAATATTTCTTTGGCGACATACGTTAATAATTCCTTCTATTTATTGGATCAACAGGAAGAGAAGTTATTTGTTATGGATCACTTTTTGAAAATAAAACAGCAGATTCAACTACCTCATGAAGTGCAAAATTGTAAAAAAATTGTTGCCAATCTCGACAACAGTGTGACATTATATGATGAACGGGAAGGATTCTTCTTTTATGACTCTTTTGGGAATTTTGAAAAAAAAATCGGATTAAAGATTCCTCATGATTTTCAATTTTTGGGAGAGAGAGTCATTTTTCCGGATCAATCCTTCCTTAAAGAGTACTATTTTGACCGTTTAGAGTTTAAAGAAACAGAGTTAAATCATATACTTAATCCTGAATTACAGATAATTTCTTTGAGAATACACACACAATTTTTTGTTGTTGTTGACGTTCAAGGAAAATTGTATCTTTGCAAGTTGAATAGATAGTTAATCAAGAATCAAATCATTAATCATCATTTTTTATTATGAAAAGAATAATTCCTATAGTATCTGTCTTTTTATTAGCACTTTTTTTCACGGGCTGTGTAACCAAATCGAAATATGTTGAGTTGGAAAANCGATACAAGTCAACAGCAATGGATTTGGAAAGTGTAACTGCGGAAAAAATCGACTTTGATAACAAGAGTCGTGAATTGGAAAGAGAAGTAGATGCATTATCCAAAGCTATAACACAACTTAGGTCAGATACCATGTCATTAACCAGAAAGTTAAACCAATCGGAAAGAGGTTTAGCCAAACTTAAAAATGATTATGATGATCTGTTGAAAAGTTTCACCAATCTCAATTTTTCCAGTAGTGAGGAGGTGAAGAGTCTCATGCAGGGAATTGACAGTATCAAAGCGGAGTTGTCATTAAGAGAAGCTCAATTATCAGATAAAGAGAAGCGTCTTAACGACTTGCAAGAGATTTTGAGACAGAAGGACGAAGAGGTTCAAGCTTTGAAAAACAAGGTTTTGAATGCTTTGAAAGGTTTTGTGGATCAAGGGTTGGACGTAACTGAAAGAAATGGGAAGGTGTATGTATCTATGGATGAAAAATTACTTTTTGCATCCGGAAGTTGGGTTGTAGGCACAGCAGGTGTGAATGCTTTAAAAGAATTATCCGCTGTTTTGGAAGCAGATTCTACAATCAATGTACTCATCGAGGGGCATACAGACAACGTACCATACAGAGGATCTGCCCAAGTGAAGGATAACTGGGATTTGAGCGTAATGCGGGCAACTGCCGTTTTGAAAGTATTACTTCAGGGATCGACCATTGATCCCATACGGGTTACTGCTGCCGGAAGAGGAGAATATTATCCGATTGTTGACAATGATACACCCGAATCAAGAGCTAAAAACAGACGTACAGAGATTATCCTGACTCCCAAATTGGATGAACTCTTTAAATTGATTGAAACCAATTAATTGAACATATCTTTTGATTTTTCTCACCGATTGCTTTTGTGGTATGATGAACACAAAAGAGATCTCCCGTGGCGTGGAGAGACCGATCCTTATAAAATATGGCTCTCTGAGGTAATTTTACAACAAACGAGAGTGAATCAGGGGTGGGACTATTACCTAAAAATTGTTCAGCAATTTCCGACTGTTAAAGATTTAGCTTCTGNGCAATTAGAGGAGGTACTCTACTTGTGGCAAGGATTAGGGTATTACTCCAGAGCCAGAAATCTACATACGGCTGCACAGCAGATCATGAGTCGTCACGGGGGAGTTTTTCCAACAAATTATGATGAGGTGATTCAATTGAAAGGGATTGGAGAGTATACCGCTGCTGCTATCTGTTCCATTGCTTATAATCAACCTTATTTGGCTATTGATGGCAATGTGTTTAGAGTGATTTGTCGGATTTTTGGGATTTTAGAGGATATTCAATTGAGAAGTACAAAAAACAGGGTACATGAAATAGGAACCCGATTGATGAAAGAGGTGGAACCGGCTCTTTTCACTCAGGCGATGATGGAGTTTGGAGCGATTCACTGTGTTCCTAAAAACCCTGACTGTGAAGCTTGTCCTTTTCAAAGAGAGTGCTATGCCTATCAAGAAGAGCAAGTAAGTAGGCTCCCCCTCAAGATTAATAAAATAAAAATAAAAAATCGATACTTTCATTACTTCATTTTTTCACACAATGACCAAATAGTGATAGAAAAAAGAGAAAATAATGATATTTGGAGTCATTTATATCAATTTCCGCTTTTTGAAACAAAGGGACGGAGTTCGAAAGGGATGCTTCAGTGGTTGGCACAATATGGAGTAGAGGATAAAAAACGGATCAAATTAATTGAAACGTGTGAACATAAATTAACGCACCAAAATCTTCATATTTTCTTTTATGATGTTGAACCGGTTCCTAAACAATTGTCTTCTAATCAGTTGCTGGTTTCAATAGAAGAGTTGAAACAAAAACCATTTCCGGTTCCTATTCAACGATTTATCAAATCTCAGATTTTAAATCAATTGTAATTTTATTATCACTTTTGCTGATAAGGCTGGTTTTCAATTGAAACAATTGAACTTATTTTAAAGTTGTTTTTTGCGACCTCAATGACTCTTAACTGAATTTGATTCGTTTTCTGTTCATTGACCTTATATGTAATGATAAAAAGAGAGTTGTCTTGATCGTCCACATTGATAAGTAGCGATTCAACCCATTCTTTTTGAGGATCTTGCGATTCGAGGAAGGGGTCGGCATCAATTTCTTCTGCATCGTACAAATACAACAACTTGTTGTACAGTTCGGTTGTACAATAATGGCTTTGTAAAGAATCTATTTTAGAGAAATCAGGAAGATCCCGACTTGCAGCAATAAAATATTCAGAATAAAAAGAGTGAAGAAATTCGATTTTTTTAATATTCAGTGAATCGTTATTATTCTGTGAAAATAACGAATTACATAAAAAGACTAAAACGACAAACAGAATTTTTTGACCTTTCATTTTAAAAAGTATTTGATCTTTGACCCCGCAAAGTTACTCTTTTTTTAATATTGATGAGGTTTATTTTAAATTTTTTCACTCAAAATCAAGGTGTTTTTATAAAATACTTGAAATCAGAAAAAAAGAGTAACTTTGCAGGTTGAACCTTAAGCTTATTTGTCAAGTTGTGCAGTGTATCTCAACATGATGATAATGCGAAAGAAAACGAGTATTAATCTTGATTATTAACGATTATGAGTGCAATGGATTCTTGTACACAAAATGAAAGAGAGTATAAATTGATTAAAACCAATGCTCTTTTACTGCGGATGATTCGAAACTGGAAGTGGTTTTTGATCTCAATTGGCGTGATGCTTTTGTTGGCTTTTGTCAGAATCTTTTTATATACCCCAACTTACTCTTATAAAACCTCGATCATGATCAAAGATGAGCGGAAATCCAATACGCTTTCCTCAACTTCCGATCTTTTTGTTACTATGAATGCGCCTAAATCCAGAATCAATTACAAAAATGAGATTGCGATACTCAAATCTCCCATGATGATGGAAGAGGTAGTTAGGAGACTGTCTTTGGATCAGCACTATTATGTTAAGGAGAAAGGATTAAAAAAGGTGGAGCTTTACGAAAAGAGTCCGATTCATGTAGATTTAAACGGAGCAGTTTTGGAGCATGAAAAATGTGCCTTTCTTTTTCAATCTCTTGATCAGAACAGGTTTCAGTTGACACAATTTGAACTGCAAGGGAAAAATTTTCAAACAACTGTAGAAGGAACTTATGGGACACAGATTGAGACCCCCTTTGGTTCTATTTCCATAGAAAAAACAGACCAATTTTCAAATGCACAGATTCCGGAACAGATCTGTTTTGTGAAAGAAAGACTAAAATCAACAGTTTCTCAGTATGTTTCCTGTTTAAAGGTAGAAATGGATACTAAAGAGGGATCCGTAATTGATTTGACTATAGAGGATTCTTCACCAAAGCGAGCCATAGATCTTTTAAACGGGCTTGTAGATTTATACNATGAAAAATTGATGGAGGATAATGATCTCGATTTTGATCAAACTTCACTTTTTATTGAAGAGAGAATGGAAGAGGTAGAGTTGGAATTGGCATTAATTGAGCAAATGAACAACTTCAAATTCAGATCTTCACAAAAAGGAGTTGACAAGGTAGAGGAATTAAATCATCAGTTACAACTGCTCAATCAATTGCAGGAAGATTTGAGATTGGGTACCTTAGCAAATCAACCGGATTCTCTCTATGCAGAGATCAGCCACGAACAGATCCAAAATAAGTTAAAATTGTATCGGGAAACTGAATCGCAAAGGGCTCAATTATTGGAACAACCCAAAGGAAACAGAAGAAAGATTCATGAGATGAATCAAGCTTTGAATAGTTTGAAGCAGTCGATCCTTTTTTCCATTAACGGGTATGTGAAGACAATCAATTTCCAATTAACTCATATTTTGAAATTTGATGCTAAGAATCAGACCGCAGAAAATCAACAAAATCTTACCTTTTCAGTGGCGAAGCATAAGCAGTTTAAGGAGGATTTNTATCTGTTTTTACTACAAAAAAGGGAAGAAAATGAGCTGATGCAAACCTTTACAGCCCAGAATGTTCAGATTATCAGTACGCCGACCGGAAGTTCCATACCGATTTATCCAAAGAAGAACACGATCTATTTCATTGCACTGTTGTTGGGCTTTTTCATTCCGGCCTTGATATTGTTTATAGTTCATCAATTTGATCATAGAGTTTTGTCGGCTAGTCAACTTTCTGTTGTTGGGGTGCCGTTATTGGCTCAAATTCCACAAAGGAAGTTATCCCGCCGTAAGAGAGATAAAATTTATTCGGAATTAGTGGTGGATCGCTATCAGGATGATCCTGTGAATGAGTCATTTAGAGTTTTAAGAACCTCATTATTGGATCAGTTGGCNCTTTTGAGTTATTCTCAAGTTGTTTTGGTTACATCGTTAGAACCTAAAGTAGGGAAGTCNTGGGTTGCTCTAAACTTAGCTCAAAGTCTCTCCTTTGGCGGAGCAAAAGTATTGCTAATTGACATGCATTTAAGACACCCTCAATTAACTTCACGTTACGCTCCTGAAACTCAGGGAGTTGCAAATTATCTTGCCGGTGAAGTGACTGATTCTTCATCATTAGTTCAATCAGCAATTTTTGACTCTAAATTAGATTTTCTCAGTGCTGGTTTTTCCGATATCAATTCTTCAGAATTACTTTGGAGTCCATTGTTAAAACAACTGATAGAGGATCTTAAGAAAGAGTATGACTACATTGTGATTGAAGCACCGGAGTTGCTTACTTATGGAGATACCCGATTGATACAAGAGGTGGTTGATTTCTCACTTTATGTGTTCAAGATAGGTGTTTCATCACAAAAAAGAGTTTGTGGTATAGAAGAAATTATATCCTTAGAACATGGTATGGTTGTTCTGAAAGAGTGTAGCTCCAGAAAACTAAAAAACAAAGTAAAAAAATAAATTTTCTCGTTGATTATATTATGAAAATAGGAATCATTAAAGAAACAAAGAATCCGGTTGATCACAGAGCTCCTTTGGATCCGAAACAGATTATAGAGCTCCAAAAGAAATATCCTACACTTCAATTTGCTGTACAAAAGAGTGATGTGCGTGCTTATCATGATGAAGAGTATGCGCAATTGGGGATTGAGGTTAAAGAGGATATGAGCGATTGTGATTTTCTTATGGGAATCAAAGAGGTGGCATTGAATCACTTACTGCCCAATAAGCATTATCTATTTTTTGGACATATAGCCAAAATGCAACCCTATAATCGTCCTTTGATTAAAAAAATGATGGGACAAAAGATCACTTTCAGTGATTATGAGTATCTGGTAGATGAGTCCGGAGTGCGGGTTTCTGCGTTTGGCTGGTGGGCAGGAGTTGTGGGGGTTTACAATACACTCAGAGGATTCGGCATAAAAACCGGAGCATTTACCTATCCGAAACCGGATCGTAAATTTACTTTGGATCGTCTGTTGAGCATTGTGAAGCAAGATCAGAACTATGGAGCGAGAATCATCATCACCGGAGCAGGGAGGGTATCTCAGGGAGCGCAGCATGTGTTGAAAATAGCCGGTTATCAGGAAGTGAGTAATGAGCAGTTTTTGAATATGCCCGAAACCGAGCAAAATATTTATACTGTTGCCGATATTGATGCTTTATTAAAACATAAAGAGAACCCTGCAAAACCTTTTGACTTAGGATATTATGTTCAACATAAAGATCAATTCAGGAGTGATTTTTATAAATTTGCGAAAGTGGCAAATATTTTTATTTCTTGTCATTTTTGGGGTATGGGGGATCCGGTTTATCTTTCAAAAGAGGAGTTGGCACGTGAGGATTTAAAAATCACTTTCATCGGGGATGTTACTTGCGACATTATGGGCAGTATTCAATCTACTCTCAGAGCCTCAACTCATGATGAACCATACTATGATTACAATCCGTTGACAGCTGCCGAAGAGCCTGCTTTTTCCAATCCGCGTAATATTACCATGATGGCAGTGGATACGCTTCCGGATGCTTTGGCGATGGATACATCTACCTATTTTGGGGAGACTTTAACGGAGCATCTGTTTCCTTTATTGGTGAAAGAACATTATGAGCAGGAATCGATGATTGAAAGAGCAACTATTCTCAGCAAAGGGAAGTTAACACCTCGTTTTTCTTATCTAAAAGAGTACGCAGAAACAGATGGGTAAAAGCTTGAAACAACATACCATTGCGGGGATGGTCTGGAGTAGTATCGGGAAGTTTGGTACACTCGGCATCTCTTTTCTATCCAATATCATTTTGGCACGTATCTTGATGCCCGAAGATTTTGGAATGATTGGTATGTTGTACATTTTTCTTGCGATTTCTCAAACTTTTATTAATGGGGGATTAGGGACAGCTTTGGTACAACGCAAAGAACCAACTCATATAGACTATTCAACTGTCTTTTATTGGAATCTCTCCTTTGCGATTTTTTTCGTTATCATTCTCTATTTTACGTCACCACTGATTGCTCAGTTTTATCGGATGGCGGAATTGAAAAATATTTTGCGGGTTCAAAGTATCATTCTGATAATCAACTCTTTTTCTCTTGTACCTGCAACTTATTTACAAAAAAATCTACGATTTAAAGAACTCTCTGTCCGAAATATCATCGCCGCTTTGATCGGGATGATTGCTGCTGTATCGATGGCGTATTCCGGTTTTGGCGTGTGGAGTTTGGTTTACTCAAACTTGTTGGCGGGAGTTGCCAGTGTGATTTTACTATGGAGAATGAGCTCCTGGAGACCAACCTGGGAATTTAGTTTTGAATCTTTGAAAAGTCTGTTTAGTTTTGGGGGATTGATTCTACTCTCTACATTAGTGGAAACAATCTATGTGAATATTCAGGGATTGATCATAGGGAAAGCGTTTTCAGCGACTAAATTAGGTTATTATACTCAAGCAAAGAAGTTGGAAGAGGTGCCTTCAGCCAGTCTTTCATCTATAGTGAATGAAGTTTCATTTCCTGTTTTTTCAAAATTGCAGGATGACCGACAGATTCTCAAAAGAGGAGTACAAAAAAGTATTAAATCGGTAGTATATCTCAACTTTCCTCTGATGGTGTTGCTCATTGTGATTGCACATCCGCTCTTCATATTGCTCTACACTGCTAAGTGGGAAACTTCTGTACCCTATTTCCAGATTCTCTGCCTGGGCTCTATGCTTTACACCTTAAACACGGTGAATACCAATGTGATTAAGTCGTTAGGTAAAGGGAATATTTACTTTATTTTACAGTTTTCAAAACGATTGATAGGAGTAGTTTGTATCTTATTGAGTGTCCGTTTTGGAATTGAAGCGATGCTGTGGACTATCATGGCGATGCAATATGTTTTCTTTTTTGTCAATGCAGTGGTGAATGGCAAGTTGATAGGATATGGTTTGTGGGAGCAGATTAAGGATGTGATAGGGAGCTACCTTTTGGCAGCTGTAGCGGGAGTAGTTGTCTATTTCGCGTTGCATGGTACCCCCCTTAATGAATATCTCATTATGATCATGCAAATTATTTTATTTGCTCTGATCTACTTTGGAGCCAGCGCTTTGCTCAAAATGGAAGGGTTCCTGACTTACAAGGAGATTATTATGAATGTAGTGCGATCGAAATTTAAAAAGTTTAAAAAACATGGAAATACGTTGGATTGAAAAACTCAAAAAGCTCAAATTCAGACACAGTTTGGTTTCAGAAATTCATAGAAAATATCTGAAATTAAAGATTAGACGTCCGCTGACCAGAAAGCAGAAAAAGGAGATCAGAGCCTATTTTAAACCTTGGGTAAAAGGACGAATTCCGTTAATTTGGCACAAGTTTATGTACTCCAGAACAGCACAATATCATGTCAACTATATTCCGTTGTTTGTGTATCGTTCTGAAATGATCGGGAGAATGAATCATTTCCCTTTTATGGACGCTTACGCAGATAAGAATTTTTTTCCGATAATTTTTCCGGATATCAATCAACCCAGGATCATTATTCAAAATATTCGGGGATACTATTATAGTGATAATCAGCCGATTACAAAAGAAAAAGCGGTTGAACTTTGTTCTAATTTGAGTAATGCAATCATCAAACCGGCACATACGACAAGAGGGATTGGAGTTCGGAAACTGATTACAAATCAAGGAGTTAGCAATATCGATGGAAAAAGCGTTGAGGAAGTTTTGGATTCTTACGGAGTGAACTTTTTAGTGCAAGAATTTGTGGATCAACATCCTGATATGAGCAAATTAAATCCGAGTTCAGTCAACACCATTCGACTATTGACTTACCGCAGTGGAATGGAGATTATTCTGCTTTACGGAGTGATTCGTATTGGCAAGAAGGACGCTGTGATTGACAATGAGAGTGCGGGTGGAATCAGTGCTAAGATCAATGATGATGGAACTTTGGCACAATACGCGTATGGCGCGCCCGGTGATGATCAAGTGGAAGTGAGTGATGGAGGCGTGACTTTGAAAGGATATCCGATACCATCTTACAATAAAGTGGTGGAAACTGCCAAAAAGATGCACTTTAGATTGCCCTATTTTGATATTGTTGCCTGGGATTTTGCAGTGGACAGACAAGGAGAACCGCTTTGTATTGAGTGGAATGCCAATCCGGATTTAAGTCAAACTGCGGGTGGCCCTGCTTTTGGCGAATATACGGAACGGGTTTTCAATGAAACCTATAAAAAAGTTAATTCACGCAAAAAATATTGGTAAAAATGTCTATAAGAACCAAAATATTACCCTTTCTGTTTGATATTTCACCCAAATTGAGTGTGCGGGTGAAGTTTTTATCTCTCTATCGCTATTACCGCAAATGTTTGTCTTTCAAAAACCCGGTTTTACTGGATGAAAAGATCCAATGGTTGAAGTTTAACACCTACAATAACAACAGTTTGGTTACTTTGTGTGCCGATAAGTACCGTGTCAGAGAGTATCTTATTCATCTCGGACTGGAGGAGATTTTGAATGAATTGTACGGCTCCTATGATCAACCGGAAGAGATTGATTGGGAAAAGTTGCCGCAGCAATTTGTGCTCAAGTGGAATTTCGGAAAGGGACACAACTTGATTTGTCCCGATAAATCGGCATTACAGATTCCTGAAACCATGCAACTCCTGAAAGATTGGAGAAAAACCTACGGTCATTTCTACAAACAGTATGCAGAGTTACATTATCGTGGAATTCAACCCAAGTTGATCTGTGAAAAGTATATAGAAACGGAAGATGGATCCCTTCCTGTTGATTATAAAGTGTACTGTTTCAATGGAGTAGCACGTTTTGTTTTGGTATGCGGCAATCGTGCCTCGGGGAAACCCTCTTTCTATTTTGTGGATGAAAAGTGGGAGTTACAGCGGCTTAACAGGAGTGGAAAAGAGGCTCCNGAGGGATTTCAGGTTCCTAAACCGGAAGGTTATGAACAGCTGTTTGAGTATGCAAATCGGTTGGCAAAACCATTTCCTTTTGTACGGGTAGATCTCTATTTGGAAAAAGGAAAAGTGATTTTTGGAGAATTAACTTTCACGCCTGCGGGTGGATTTGATCCCAACAGACTATACAAAACCAACGTTTTATTCGGATCGATGGTTGATCTGGATTATGGTAAAAACTGTCGCACACTCGAAGCAGTAGAAAAAATTTAAGCTATGGACCGATCACGGAAACAGCAAATATCGATGATTCTTTTATGGGGTTTGGTCTTTTTAATCCCCTTCTCTTATCATCCTTTTGTTTTTTCGATTTCAAAAAATTGGGGGGTGCTGGACGGTTCTGTATTGTCTCCTGTGATCATTATTTTGTTTCTGCTTCTTTTTCTCCTCTCCGCCAATGATAAAAGGTTATTCAGTGTCAAAGAGTTAGTAATTCCGCTGGGAGCTATTTTGTTGTATGGGGTCACCCTCTCGATATCGCTCTTCTTTGGGTTCAAAGTGCCGGTTTTGAGGGAGATCAGGATGTTGATGATTCCCTGGATGGCGATGCTTGTGGGCTATCAACTCCGGATTTCGATGGAACAGTACAGAATGCTGCTCTACTTTTTTATTGGGGTTGTGTTATGGGTTGCATTAACTCAGATAGCGACCAATATCGGTGGNTTTGTGATTTTGGAGCAGTATGTGACCGAAAATAAGAATGCACTTGGCGTTGTGATGGCAACTGCTGCTACGATTGCCTTGGTTTTGGGACTGGAACCGGGGCGACCCCGTTGGATTTCCATTCTTTTTCTCTTCCTTTCTCTGTTGTTGATTATTTCCTTGCTTACCATTCGTGCCCGTGCCGCAGCGTTAATCTTTATGGTGGTTGCGCTCTATATTTTCTTCAAAAAGTTCAAATCNAANCATATATTTTTNGTTTTGATCGGATTTTTTGTAGTTGCGGTGTTGACCTATCTGTTTCTCCCTTCAGGGATTAAGCAGTTTGTCACAGATAGTTTTCTGCTAAATAAAGAGCAAGATGTTATGACGGACAGAATGGTTAGAAACGAGAAGGCAATTCGATTTCTGATCGATTATCCTTTTTTCGGCAATCAGCGACATCATCCGGTGGATTTTGGCTATATTCACAACTATCCGCTACTCAAGTGGTACAACTACGGATTTGTCGGGGCTTTCTTTGTGCTTTTTCTTTACTTTTACCTACTTTGGCTGGCTGTAAAAAACAGTTTTACCACATCATTATCCAAGATTACCCAAATGGGATTTCTTTTGCTGCTCATCCCTTANGGTATTTCCATGGCGGAACCGAGTCTGCCGTTTGGACCGGGTACTGTAACTGCCTTTAACTTTATCCTGTTTGGATTGGCAATACGGGAAAAGAGCGGTGATGCTTTGACAAGATAAATATGCTCGAAAAATAGGAACTTAAACCTATTTCAAATCTAATTAATTAAGTCGCAAATTCTTACAATTCCAATTTCTGAACACCCACTTCTATATGTGACCCTAGTTGTGTCTTGCAGTAATCTCATTTTTATATCTGAAATTTTATCATAATTCCTTTTTTTCAACGCCTGAAATGCATAATATCTCATGACCGGACTTTGATGTTGGGTATAATCTACCCAAACAGAATCGGGAAGAATGGACTCAAGCGATTCATAACAATGGTATAATGGAGTTGTTTCATTTAAAAGGATATATTTATCGTCGATAGTCTCACTTTTGATTATGGTTTGAACACAATCTTCAAAATAATCATGTAGAGGATGTTCATGGTAGTTATCACTTGCTCCAATCTCTTCTTTTGAAGTTTCTTCAGCTAAAGAAGTTTCATTTCTGTTAGAACAACCCAGAGTAAGGATTAATACAAGTGAAAAGTAAAAGAAATATTTCCTCATAATGTGAAGTGTACTACTATATTAATAATGCAAATATACATTGTTTTATTATGCTTCTTATTTCTTTCATTCCGAAAATAATTTGTAATTTTGTAGATTGTACCAATCTATAATATCTGAACTTATGGAAAGTTTGAAGGTGATATATAAAACCGAGATGGAGGTTTATGGCTATGATGTTGATTTTCAATGTCAAATGAATGTTTACCGATTGATAGAATTGCTTCATGATGCTGCCGGAGTACATGCAACTAAACTCAATTGTGGCTGGAAGCATCTGCATGAAGAGGGACTTTTCTGGGCTTTATCCAAATTTCATATTGTGATGCATCGCTACCCGAAATGGGGTGAGAAGATAACGATTTATACCTGGCCTAAACAAAAGGAGAATCTGATCTTTTTGAGAGATTATGAAGTGTACTCTCAAGAGGGTGAACTCCTTGCTTCCGCTCTTTCAGAATGGATGATTGTAAACTATAAAGTGAACCGCATTATGCGCATGGATCAGGTGCAAATCTTGGTTGATTTTCCCGAACAGCGGGATGCATTGCCATATCGCGTGGCGAAACTGCCAAGGGTTCCGTTTCCCGAAAATCCAACGTTTCAACGGGTGCATATATCCGATCTGGATATGAATCATCACGTGAATAATGTGAACTATATCCGTTGGATTATTGACCGTTTTCCATACTCTTTCTACCAGGAAAACAAGTTGAAACAGCTGACGATCAACTACTCTTTTCAGTTGAAAGCAGATCAGTTGTACACCTTTGGCGAAACCGAGGAGACACCACTGAACTTCAATACAACCATCTATAACGAGGAGCAGAAGGAAGTTGCCAAAGTAGCTACAGTTTGGGTTCCGGAGTCACAATTTTAATTGCACAACGATGAATAAAGTTCCCCCCCTTTTTTTCTTTTTTCAAATAATCATAAT
>JGI24712J26585_10001392_pt1 | contig 20656 bp, 12 predicted proteins | sample BioPla3DNA2_FD_26585 | JGI IMG/M metagenome (IMG submission 26585) | reverse complement strand
GGAATGCCGCCCGTCGGCCGTGCCACAATCACGCGCATGAACTCCAGCCGCGTCAACAAAGCGGCCGCCACCCGGTAATTGCCGGTGAAATTGAAGCGCACNTGGTCCAAAAACAAATCCCGCCCCGGCGCNTTCGCGGGCGTGCTCAAAATAGTTTCCACATCCAGCAGCGACACCCCCGCCACCGCCGCGCACTCGCGAATCAGCGCGTTAATCCGCGAATCCGCCCGCAATCGCAAGGCATCGGCGTCACGCGCCCGCAAATACAGCGCGGAAGCCTCCACCCCCAGGCCCTCGCGCTGCGCCAAACCCGCCGCGCGATAAAGCCCCTCCGCGTGCGTCGGATGCAAACGCAAAGCCTCCGAATAAAANCGCGCCGCCTCCGTCAAGTTAGTCGCCGCCTCCGCCGCCATCGCCTGACGCAGCGTCTCGCGCACCTGTTGCGCCACCTGTTCATTCTTCGCATAGCTCGTGGCAAAAGGCGCGCAATCGCTCAAATTAACCGGCGTGGTGCAAACAATCACATTCGGCGCCGCCGCGGAAGCCGTCCGCAAAATCGCCTCCAAATTGCGCCGGAACGCCCGATGCCCCCGCCGCACCCGCGAATCATTCGGAGCCAGCCGCCGCTCCAGCGTCACCGGCTCCGGATTCCGCCACACGCTCAAATCACTGCGCACCGGAAACATCTTGGCGCTGATGGCCGCGAATAAATGCGTCATGCGCAAACGGGTCAGCCAAAGCATNGGCCGGGCCAGACGCGGCTTGCTGAACAACCCGCCCCGCAAATACGACGGCCCGAACGGCCCCACGATTTCCTCATTGCCCGTCATCACCACCACCACCTGCGGTTGCAGCCGGTGCAAATCCCGCGCCATTTCCAGCAGCAGATAAGAATTCGCCCCATCCAGCCCCAGCGAAATCACCTCCGTGGAAACATCGGGATAGCGATGCCGCAGCATCCGCTCCAGTTGACGCGCCAACCCGAACTCAGGGCCGGTGGAACCCAACGTCTCCGCCGCCCCCAGCAGGCAAATACGAATCGTCTGCGGCGACGGCTTTTGCAAAGCCACCACCGGCATCGGCGCCGGCGCCGAACGCGCCTGGAAAAAACGATACGGGAAAAATTGATTGTCCACCCACACCGCCTGCCCATCATGCTCGGCAGGCGCCAGATAACTCGCCACCCGCTCGGGATACAGCCAGCGCGAAAGAAGCTCCAGCCCGACAAGCAAAACCACCAGCGCCAGACAAACCCACCCCGCGCGGCGCAGATAACACCGCCAACCCATGCCAAACGGCGAAGCCTCACAAGGTTCAAAAGAATCGCTCATGCCAGTGGGGAACAATAGCCCGCGCCCCCCCCGCTTGACAACGGCAAACTCGAAAACGCCCCCGCCGCCCCCCNAAAAAAAAGTGGAGCCAACGGTCGGATTCGAACCGACGACCGTCGCATTACGAATGCGGTGCTCTGCCAGCTGAGCTACGTTGGCCTCACAGAGGGGCGCACGTTAGCAAAGAGCCCGCGCCAAAGTCAAGGCGCGCCACACCCTTTGCCCACGCANAAAAAAATGGTGGCGAGAACCGGGATCGAACCGGTGACACACGGATTTTCAGTCCGTTGCTCTACCAGCTGAGCTATCTCGCCACCAAAAGCGTTCTGCGTGTATAGCGGGTTTCGCCCCCGTCTGTCAATCTTCACCTCTTCACCTCTCCCATTTTTCATTCCCGCCGCCCGGCATTCGACACCGCGGCCCCCATGCGATAGAATGCCCGCATGGAAACAAATTGTCCCTTTTGCTCGCTGCCCCCCGACAGAATCATCGCCACCGATGGCCCCTGCATCGCCTTCCGCGATGCCTTCCCCGTCACCCCCGGCCACACCCTGATTATCCCCCGACGCCACACCCCGTCCTTCCGCGATGTAACGCCGGACGAATGGGCCGCCGCCCACCGCCTGGCCAAAAAACTGGCGGCCGACCTCCAAGCCGAAGACCCCGCCATCACGGGCTTCAATTTCGGCATCAACGATGGCCCCGCCGCCGGACAAACCGTCTTTCATTGTCACCTGCACCTCATCCCCCGCCGCGCCGGCGACCACCCCGCCCCCAAAGGCGGCGTCCGGGGCGTCATCCCCGGCAAAGCGCACTACTGAAGCCCCCGAAAACGCGGCCGCCTCTATTCCAGATGCCGAATAAATGCCGCCTCATCCAGAATCGGGATGCCCAGCTTCTGAGCCGCCGCATATTTACTGCCGGCGGAAGCGCCCGCAATCAGCACCTGCGTCGTCTTGCCCACCGTCCCCATCACCGTGGCCCCGCGCTGCCGCAACGCCTCATGCGCCTCCTCGCGCGTGAACGCCTCCAGCGTGCCGGTCACCACCACGCGCTTGCCGAAAAAATACCCGTCCGGGTTGCCCCCGCCCGCCACCTTTTCCACCCGGTCAAACCGAACCCCCGCCCGCCGCAGCTTTTCAATCACATCCCGGTTGCCCGCCCGCGCAAAATAATCCGTCACACTCGCGGCCACAATCGCCCCGACATCGCGCACGGTCGCCAGCGCCTCCGCCTCCGCCCCCATCAAAGCATCCAGCGAGCTAAACTCCTGCGCCAGCTTGCGCGCCAGCCCCTCCCCCACATTAGGAATGCCCAGCCCGTGAATCAACCGCCAAAGCTCGTTGTTTTTGCTGGCCGCAATCGCGCGGCATAACTTGCTCGCCAGCTTCATCTCCGTCTGCTGGGCATCCGCCGCGCGGTTGGGACGCCGCAACTCAATATCTTTTGGCTTCAGCGCATACAAATCGGCCACATCCCGCACAATGGGCGGCAGCTCAACCTCCGTTGCAGTCGCGCCAAACAGCCCGTCATCCACTGTTTCCTGAACCATCGTTTTCGTAGTCAACGAAGCAATCATCGCCTCACCCAAACCATCAATATTCATGGCCCGGCGCGAAACAAAATGCGCGATGCGCCCGCGCACCTGCGCCGGACACTCCTCATTGGTGCAACGCCACGCAGCCGCCTCCGGGTCCCGCGCAATCGCCTCCCCGCACTCCGGGCACTTCCCCCCCGCATGAGCAAACAAATCAAACGGCTCCGCGCCCGCCGGACGCTTGGCCAGCACCACGGACTCCACGGCAGGAATCACTTCGCCCGCTTTTTTAATCAAAACAGCATCCCCAATGCGAATATCCTTGCGCTTGATTTCATCCTCGTTGTGCAAGGTGGCGCGCGCAATCGTCGAACCCGCCAGCGGCACCGGCTCCAGCTCCGCCACCGGCGTCAACACACCCGTGCGCCCCACCTGCAGCGTAATCGCGCGCAACCGGGTCTCGGCCTGCTCGCTGGAATACTTATACGCCATCGCAAAACGCGGAGCCTTGGCCGTCGCCCCCAGTTGCCGCCAATAGCGATACTCATTCACCTTCACCACCGCCCCATCAATCGCAAAATCCAGCTCGCCCTCGCGGCCCTGCAACTCCTCCACCCGCTCAATAACCTCCTCAATCCCGCGGCACAGCCACCACGGCCGCGCCACCGGAAACCCCAGCCCCTTCAACGCCTCCAGCAATTCCGCGTGCGTGTCCCACCCCGCCCCCTCCAGCTCGCCCGTGGCATACAGCACCACGGACAGCGGTCGCGCCGCCACCACCTTCGGGTCCAACTGCTTCAACGAACCCGCCGTGGCATTGCGCGGATTCGCAAACAACGGCTCGCCGTTCTTCTCACGCTCCTGATTCAGCCTCGCGAACGCCGCATGGCCCAAATACACCTCGCCCCGCACCTCCAGCACCGCCGCGTCACTCGCAATACGCAACGGAATCGCCCGAATCGTCCTCGCATTCGCCGTAATGTCATCCCCCGTGCGCCCGTCCCCGCGAGTCGCCGCCACCCTCAAAAGCCCCCCCTCATAACGCAAGCTAATCGAAACCCCATCCACCTTCGGCTCCACCACATAATCCACCAACTCCACCCCCAGCGCCTTGCAAACCCGCGCATCAAACTCCCGCACCTCCCCCAGGCTGTACGTATTATCCAGCGACATCATCGGCACCGCATGCCGCAAAGAAGCAAACCCCGGCAACGGCTCCCCCCCCACCCGCTGCGTCGGCGAATCCGGCCGAACCAATTCCGGATGCGCCGCCTCCAAATCCTGCAACTCCCGCAGCAACCCGTCAAACTCCCGGTCGGAAATTTCCGGACTCGCCTCCACATAATACAAGCGATTATGCCGCTCCAATTCCCCGCGCAGAAACTCGGCCCGCTCCCGCGCAACCTCAAACGATTGAGACGCTCCATCCATCCTCCCATCCTACCCCCTTTCCGCCCCCTTGTAAGCCCTTTTCTTCACCCCTCCCAAACTTTTCCATACCGTGGAAATGATTTTTCCACACCATGGAAAATTCCCGCCCGCACCACCCCCGCCCGCGCCATTTTTTCCACACTGTGGAAATTATTTTTCCATAGCGTGGAAAAACGCAAAATAAAGTTTCCATACCGTGGAAAAACAGACTCCAGAAAACCGGCATCGCGCAAGATTGACGCGCAAGATTGCCGCCCCGCCCCCCGCCCGCTACTCTTCCCCCATCCATTCGGCTCGGCCCCAACCGGCCGATAAACCTCAAACAAGGCCTTCGAGCGAAAAATGAAACAAGCCACCAGCGCTGCCCCCAAAGCCCCGCAACCAAAGGTGGTGTATCGCTCCGGCGAGGAGTGGGTCGGTTTGGATGTCCGGCTATTCACCTTTTTCGGTATTCTGGCGCTGGGCATGCTGCTCTGCCTGAACGGCGCTTTCGCGTTCCATCTCTATCCCGCGGGATTGATATTCATCCTTGCGGGCCTGCGCGAAGACATCGCATACACAAAAGCGGGCCTGCTCCTGGGCTATTTTCTCTACCTCGCCCTGCTAATAGCCACCATCACCCTGCCCCTGAAAAAACACTTCAGATTTCTAGTCATCGTTATGATGGTCTTCATGCTGATGAATGTTGCAGGTTGCCAAATCATCCTCCATGAAATTTCAGCCATGGGACAATGAAAGAAGTCAAAACAAAGCGCCCAAACGGATGAAAGCTAGCGCCCACAAAGGAAAGAAATGAAAACACTGTTAAAACGCCTATGGCTCACTCTTTTCATCCCGACACTTGTATTTGCCGGGGATATTGAAAACTTCGCCCGGCAAATGAATGATTTATACCCATCCCCCACCCAAGAGGCATTTCAAGCTTTTCAGGCACAGGCCAAGCAGCTTGAAAGAAAGATTCTCACACAGGATAACAACGCCGGATTACTCGTCGCCCTCATGATTGCCGATATGTCCCAAAAACATTCCTGGCCCATCGCCGGAGAGGGAAAAATTGCGGCTCTGGCCCGTGAAATTATCCAAGGAAAATCAGGCCTCGTAAAATATATTGAAGATGACCAACAGATTGATCCCGGCAAATTGGATATTTGGTGGTGCCGGTATTTTTCAACCGGAGAAACCACATATTTAGACAAATTATTGGCGTATGCCGGCGAAGAATTTCCCGAAAAAGACATCGAAAAAATGCTGGTCATCGGAAGTGCCACCTGGTCCTTCAAATCAAATTGCGAGCAACACCCGGCGGTCCGGAACTATGCCCGCTCACAAATCCAGAACCCCGAATACGCCCACAAAAAATTATTCCTGAAAGAATGCGCCGGAATCCCGCCGGAGGAGGATTTTTGCTGGCGGAATGCGAATGGGGAGCCTGTGCCGGACTCGGAAAACCGGAAAACAAAAGATGGGTTTGGCGCTCACCTGATCATCACGGATAATCTTGGTTTTTACAACGACTGGAGGAAATGGGAAAGGCCCAGGATTTCCATTGCCGAAACCGCCGTAATCGGCCAAATGGTCATCCCCCTGGTGATTTACGTGAACCCCAGGCGCGATGCCGACGAATGCGTGGATGTGACTTGCGATTTTACAATTATTCGCCCGGACGGAAGCATCGCCCACAAAATCCCTGATCTCACCTGCGCCAACGGAAAGATGCAGGCGCCACGGAACAATCTGCTGCTCTCCCAATCGGAACTTCAATGGTCCGCAGATGAAGGAGACCCCCTCGGCAAGTGGACCTTCAACGTGACCGTAAAAGATAATAACCGAGGGGTTGAGATTCCACTGACGACATCCATTGAAATTACAGAATAAATATTGAGCCAGCGTATTTGCTCTGGCATGTGGAAATTCACCCCATGAAATGCCGCCCTGCGCCCGTCCGGGTGCCGCGCGCGTTTGGGATTGAGCTGCGGCGGCGGAGGCGTTATCCTGACCCGCACCATGACAACTTCCGCAGACTATCGCCTTGAGCACGACTTCCTCGGCCCGCGGGAAATCCCCGCCCGCGCGCTTTACGGCGCGCACACGTCGCGTTCGCTGGAGAATTTTCCCATTTCAGGAACGCCCCTGCCCATCGAAATCATCCACGGCATGGTTCTGCTGAAGTTGGCCGCCGCCCGCGCCAACGCCAAGCTGGGCCTGCTGCCATCCGCCAAAGCCGCCGCCATCGAAAAAGCCTGCCGGGACATCTTAACCGGCGCGCACGACACGGAATTTCCTGTGGACATCTATCAGGCCGGCTCCGGAACATCCTCTCACATGAATGTCAACGAAGTCATCGCGAACCTCGCCAATCAAGCGTTGGAAGGCGGACGCAACCACCCCGCCGCCATCCACCCCAACGACGACGTCAACATGGGGCAGTCCACCAACAACTGCTTCCCCTCCGGCGCAAAAATTGCCCTGCTGCGTCAGGTGGCTTTGCTGACGGACGCCCTGAGCGCGCTGGCCGGGGCACTGCGCGCCAAAGCCCGCGAATTTTCCGGCATCCTCAAGGCGGGGCGCACGCACTTGCAGGACGCGGTGCCGATTTCTCTCGGTCAGGAGTTTGACGCCTATGCCCAGGCCGTCGCGCGAGCCGCCGAGCGCCTGAATGNCGCCGCCGACGCNCTCCGGGAGCTGGGCAGTGGCGGCAATGCCATCGGCACCGGCATCAACACAAAGCCCGCCTTCCGCGCGGAAATCATCGCCGCCCTGAACGCCGAAGAGAACGGCTCCTTCCGCGTCGCCNAAGACGGCATTTACACCACCCAATTCATGACGGATTTCGCGCACGTATCCGCCGCCATCCGCGCGGCGGCGCTCGACGTCCATCAAATCGCCAACAATCTGCGGCTGTTGAGTTCCGGCCCCAACACCGGCCTGGGCGAAATTCGTCTGCCGCCGGTCGAGCCCGGCTCCAGCATCATGCCCGGCAAAATCAATCCATCNATTTGCGAATCGGTGAACATGGTGTGCCTGCAAGTTCAGGGGCTGGACTANGCCGTCGCGCTGGCCTGCGGCTCCGGCCAACTCGAATTGAATACGCACATGCCGTTAATCGGCGCCAACTGCCTGCAAGCCGCGAAACTGCTCGCGGCCGCGGCGCGCGCGCTGGCCGGAAAATGCGTCGCCGGAATCACGGCGGATGAAGCCGTCTGCCGCCGCAATCTGGAACGCAGCGCGGCCCTCGCCACGCTCCTGAATCCGCGCCTCGGTTACGACCGGGTCGCCGCGCTGGTACGGGAAAGTCTCGCCACCGGCCACACCCTGAAAGAATTGGCGCTGGCGCAAAAAATGCTGACCGCCACCGAATACGAGGCGTTGCTCGCCGCCGCCATTCAGCCCAATTTGTAATCCCGTGNCGTCTGCGTCGGCCATTTCGCTTCCCGAAGGATTCGCCGCCGCGCCCGTAAAAAATAGCGGCCTGCCCCCGCGCATCCAGACTGCGCTCCGCGCCCGCGGCATCACCACGCTGGGGCAGCTCTCCCAGCCCCCGCCCGATTGCGAAAAGTTGTCCGGGGACGACCGCGCATGGCTCGCGCGCGTCGCCGGCTACGTCCGCCATCTGGACGGCAAAAAAACGCCGCCGCCCCTGCATCTTTCGGAATGGCTGCAACTCTTCTTGCCGCCCCGGCAGGTGGAGATTCTGGAAACCCATTTCGGCCTGCGCCCGGCGAACGACCGCCCCGTTTGGCGGGCCTCCACCCTGCAGCAAACGGGTGCCCGCTTCGGCATCACGCGGGAACGGGTGCGCCAATTACTGCGCGACGCCCGCGCCACGCTGCGCCGTCCCCTCCCCCTGTGGGCCGCCGGCCCCATTTTCCACGCCATGGAAAACGCCTTGCAAGCAGTCGGCGGCGTCATGGACACCGCCCAACTGGAGCGTCAGGAAAGCGCGGCATGGGCGGGCTATGTCCCCATCGGCGTCTTCCATGGACTCGCCGACTTGCAACCGGAGCGCGTGGGCATCTATCGCGGATTCTTCAGCCTGTTCCCCTCAACGCTGCTGGACCGCGCCGAACGCGCCCTGCAAGACCGCCTGCGCCGCGCCGGGCGCTTGTTGAGCATCGCGGAAATCGCCGGGCAGTTGCCCGCCAAGGCGCAGCCGCCCCCGCCCTATTCCGCGGAGCCGCTGATTCAAATGCTGGCGCGGCACATCCCCGGCATGCTCGCCACCGTGGATGGCCGCGTTGGACTGGCGGCCCGCGACGGCGCCGAATTGCTCGGCGAAATACTGCTGACCACGGGCGAAGCCAACCTGCGCACACTGCAGGCGGAACTCAACGCGCGCCTGCTGCCGGAAAGTCAGCGCGGCAGCGGCTACATCCGCGACACCCTGCAACGCGCCCCGCGCATCCGCCGAACCGCCCCCGTCCGCTACGAGCTGTCCGGCGGCATTCAAACATCTTTGCCGCTGTAGCCCCGCCCCCCTTCCCGCCCCGTTGCGGCCGCTTTATTCCGCCTCCACCGGCGAATACTCAACCTTCGCGGGTCGCGGCGGCAGCGCCCGCCCCATCTTCATGGCGTGGGACAAATCAGCGGCCGCGTCCGGGTCGTACCACCAATACGAATACGCGCTCCGTTCATCCCCGTGCTTGCCCAGCGGGTTGTCCGGCATGCCAAACTTATTCCACCACAGCANNCGCGTGTCGTTTTTATTCCACAGCAAAATATAAGGAATATCCCGCGTCAGGTGCGCGTCAATCTGGCGCACAATCTCGTGGCGCTTCTGCACATCAAACTCCGTGCGCTGGGCGGCAATCAAGGCATCCACCTCCGGGTTTTTATAGCCCGTGATATTCTGCCCGGAAGGCCGGTCCGCCTCCGACGCCAGCCACATGCTTTCCGGGTCCTTGAAAATGCCGGCGCTCCAGGCCGCCCAGGTCATGTCGAAGTTATATTCATCCATGTCCTTGCTCCAGGCCGCCCAATCCTTCTTGTCCACAACAAGCTCAATGCCCACGTCTTTCAGGTCTTCCTGAAAAATCGCCGTGAACTTGTCATCCGTGCCCCCGCGCGACAAATAACGCAAGCGCAGCGGCCGCCCATCCTTGACCAGCCGCCCCGTTGCCGGATTCGCCTGCCAACCCGCCTCCGCCAACAGCGCCCGCGCGCGCTCCTTGTCAAACGCAATCCGCTCGTTGGCGCACGGATGCGCGGCATCGTAAAGGTCTTCGTAATACGAACGATGCAAAAAATAGGCATTGAACATCAGCGTCGCGTTCATTTTTTCGCGGTTGTACAAATGCGCCAGCGCGCGCCGCACCAGCGGGTCATCCAGCGGCTCGCGCCGCATGTTCAACGCAATCCCCTGAAATCCCACCGGCTTTTGATTCACAATTTCCTGCTTCACCAGCCAATGCCGGTCATATTTTTCACCCTGGGTCTGGTGCGCCCAAACGTGAGCGGTATAAACCGGATACAAATCAATCTCGCCCTTTTTGAACGCCTCAAACGCGTTGTCGCGGTCTTCAAAAAAGCGGAACCGCAGCAAATCAAAATTGGCCACATGCCGAAAACGCGGCAGCCGCCCCGCCCACCAGTCCTCCCGCCGCTCCAGCGTGGCCTGAATGCCCTCGCGAATCGCCCCCAGCCGATACGGACCCGACACCACCGGAAACTCAAAATTCTGCAAATTGAAATCCTTGTCCGCCAGCGCGTGTTTCGGCAGCACCTGCAATCCCGCCAGCGCGAGCAGATTTTCCCAATGAATTTCCTTGGCGACAAACCGAATCGTGCGCTCGTCCAGCGCCTCCGGCGCGTGAAAACGCGACAACCCGATTTTATGCGGCCCCGTCAGATGTTTCGGGTCCAAAACCGCCTCGAACGTCCAGCGCACATCCTCCGCCGTCACCGGCCGCCCATCGCTCCATCGCGCCGCCGGATTCATGTAAAACGTGAACGTCCGGCGGTCGTCCGCCAGCACGCAACGCTCCGCCAGCAGCGGCTCCAGCTCCAGCGTCACCGGATTTTGCGCCATCAACGTTTCATAAAACTGGCCGAACACCTCGGCGGACATCACGTTTTGGTCCAGATAATAGTTAAAGCTCTTCGGGTACGGCCCCATATACACCACGAGCATCCCGCCCTTTTCCGCAAACTCCGAAGCCAGCGGATTCGGCCCCTCCGCCCACCCCTCGCGGGGGAAAACCTCCTCCGCGCAAGCGCTCCCAATCAGCGCCCCCGCCACAACCAGCCATGCCAACTTCTTCATCCCGCCAGTATCCGTCACCATCCCCCCTTTGCAAAGCCCGAACTCACCCCGCCCCGCCCTCCGCGCCGCCCGCGCAAGCCTCCGCACTTACGATGCGGCGGCGGATGCGCGGGCGATGGAAGTCGGCCGGGCGTTTCGTTACGACGGCTATTCCTCCGCCTTGGGCTTGACCGTAAAGGCGAGCTGCGACGGGTTGTCGGGGTCGAAGTCGGCCTCGACGGAGCTGCCGTCGGGGATTTCGCCGGCGAGAACTTTCGCCGCCAGCTCGTCCAGCACCATCCGCTGAATCACGCGCTTGAGCGGGCGCGCGCCAAAGGCGGGGTCGTAACCTTCGCCCGCCAGTTTTTCGGCGGCGGCGGGGGTAATCTCCAGCTTGATTTGCTTGCCAGCCAGAAAGCCCTGAACGCGCTGAATCTGAATGGTGACAATTCGGCGAAGCTGCTCAATGCCCAGGCTGCGGAAGAGAATAACTTCATCCACGCGGTTGAGAAATTCCGGGCGGAAGTTCAAACGCAAGGCGGCCAGCACCGTTTTCTCCATTTCGTTCCATGCGGCATCACCGCGCTTGATGCGCGGGTGTTTCTCGATGGTTTCCTGAATGACGGAACTGCCGAGGTTGGAAGTCATAATCAGCACGGTATTCTTGAAGTCCACCGTGCGGCCCTGACCGTCGGTCAGGCGGCCGTCATCCAGCACTTGCAGGAGAACATTAAAGACATCGGGATGCGCTTTTTCGATTTCGTCGAACAGCACAACGGCATACGGCTTGCGGCGGATGTATTCCGTGAGTGTGCCGCCCTCTTCATAGCCCACGTAGCCCGGCGGCGCGCCGATGAGGCGGCTGACGGAATGTTTTTCCATGTATTCGCTCATGTCAATGCGGGCCATCGCCTGCTCATCATCGAACAAGAATTCCGCGAGGGCGCGGGCGAGTTCGGTTTTGCCGACTCCCGTGGGGCCGAGGAACATGAACGAGCCGATGGGCCGATGAGGGTCTTGCAGCCCGGCGCGCGAGCGGCGCACCGCGCGGGAAATGGCCTCGATGGCTTCATCCTGACCGACCACGCGCTCGCGCAGGCGGTCTTCCATCTTCAACAATTTGTCGCGCTCGCCTTCGAGCAGTTTGCTGACCGGAATATGCGTCCAAGCGGCCACAACTTCCGCGATGTTTTCAGGCGTGACCTCTTCTTGCAACATGCGTTGATGCTTCTGCAACTGGGCCAGAGCCGCTTGCGCCTGCTGGATTTTCTTTTCGGCGGCGGGCAATTGGGAATACTTGATTTCGGCGGCTTTTTCGTATTCGCCCTGACGGGTGGCCTGTTCTTCCGCAGTATGCAGAGCATCCAGCTCGCCCGTCGCGGCGCGGATAGCGCCAATGAGTTCTTTTTCGCGTTCCCAGTGGGCTTTCAAGGCGGAGCCGGCTTCGCGCCGCTCGGCCAATTCCTTCTCCAGCGCCTGAAGACGTTCCTTGGAGGCCGCATCTTTTTCCTTTTTGAGAGCTTCGCGCTCAATTTCGAGCTGCATGATGCGCCGTTCGAGCTCGTCAATCTCCACGGGCATGCTGTCAATTTCCATGCGCAGACGGCTGGCGGCCTCATCCACCAAATCAATCGCCTTGTCGGGCAGAAAGCGGTCGGAAATATAACGATGGGAAAGCTGGGCGGCCTCAACCAGGGCGCTGTCCTGAATGCGCACGCCGTGGTGGGCTTCGTAGCGCTCTTTCAGACCGCGCAAAATGGCAATGGTATCCTCCACCGACGGCTCCTCGACCAGCACCGGCTGGAACCGGCGGGCCAGCGCGGGGTCCTTTTCGATGTACTGGCGATATTCATTCAGCGTAGTGGCGCCCACGCACCGCAATTCACCGCGGGCAAGCGGAGGCTTAATCATGTTGGAGGCATCCACCGCGCCCTCGGCGCGCCCGGCGCCCACCAGCGTATGCAACTCATCAATGAACAAAACAATGGCCCCGTCGCTCTCCACGACTTCCTTGATAAACGCCTTGAAGCGATCCTCAAATTCGCCGCGATATTTCGCGCCGGCCAGCATCGCCCCCAGGTCCAGCGAAACCACCCGCTTGTTTTTGAGACCCTCGGGAACATCGCCGGCGACAATCCGCCGCGCCAGCCCCTCGGCAATGGCCGTTTTGCCCACGCCCGGCTCGCCAATCAGCGCCGGATTATTCTTGGTGCGCCGCGAAAGCACTTGCACCACGCGCCGGATTTCGGCATCGCGGCCGATGACGGGGTCCAGCTTGCCNGCGCGGGCATCAGCGGTCAAATCACGCCCGTACTTTTTAAGCGCCTCATACTTGTCTTCCGGGGCCTCATCCGTCACGCGCCGGTTGCCGCGCACCGATTGAAGCGCCTGCAAAACGGATTCCACCGTCACCCCGAGGCCGGCCGCCACCTTGGCCACCTCGCTGGGCTTCCGCCCCAGCGCCGCCAGAAATAAATGCTCGGCGCTGATATATTCATCCTTCATCTGCGTAGCCAGTTTGGCGGCCGCCTCCAACGTGGTTTGCAAGTCGCGCGAAATGCCGCGCTGCAACCCCGCGCCCTCCACTCGCGGACGCTGTTGCAGTTGGCGCTCAAGAACCTCGGCAAAAAGGGCGGACTTCACCCCGATTTTTTCCAAAAGCGACGGCACCACCCCGCCCTCCTGACGCGCCAGCGCCAGCATCAGATGCAAGCTATCCACTTCGCCGTGGCGATACTCCTCCGCCAACCGCTGGGCATCGCGCAGGGCTTCCTGTGTTTTGGTGGTTAAATTGTCATAGGCCATACAGTCGTTTCCTTTCACCTTTCGGGTCAGTTAAGTATAGCACAAAAACACCCCCCATTCAAATCAAGCACACATCCTTTTGCCGCCAAGGGCGGGCGCCCCCTCTACAGGCCGTCCCAGCCGCAACCCGCCGCCAGCGGCGTAAATTCCGAAGTTTTTGATGGATTTTATGCGGATAATTTCATGTCAAAAAGTCGAATAAGTTATATTTGCAAAATGTCAAAAAGGTGTAATTTTGCTCTCTCTTGAAATGTAGACCGTTTTATAAAACGGTCTACACTGGAAATCTGGATTTGCAATGAGTTACGTAAATCCAGTTGTAGGGCGTTTTATAAAACGCCCTACACGTCTAAAATATAGTTATTTAGGAATGAAGTTAGCAGTAGAAAGATTGCGAAATATATTGGAATAAATCAGATGCTGGCAAGAGCGGCGAGGCTGACTTGTTCCCAGCCGGGGAGTGCGAGGCAGTATTCGCAGATGAGGGCGCAGGCGAAGGCGTCGTAGAGGGCATCGTGCCAGTCGCGGCCGGGACAAAGTTCTTGCAGGCGCGGGGTCAGGTCCAGTGCGTTGCATACATCGGCCAGGGCGTGGGAGGTGAGGTCGGGGCGGACGCGACGGGCGAGCGCGAGGGTGTCAATCCAGGGGCCGAAGGTGTGCAGGGGGGCGATTTGCTGGAGGAATTTACGTTCGGTGCTGACGTTGTGGGCGAGTAGCGGGCGGTTGGCGAGCCAGGGCTGCCAAGTGGGCCAGAGCTCGGCGGGGGTGGGCGCGGTGGCGAGGGCATCGCGAAGTTCCGCGTGGCAGCCGGGGGCGTATGGGTTGAAGGGGCGGCCGGTGGCAATGCGCAGATAGTTTTCCTGATAGCGGCCGGTGACGCGGCCCGCAGTCAGCTCCACAAGGCCGATTTGCCAGGGTTCGTCGGGGTGGCCGGGAACCGCGCCGGTGGTTTCGAAGTCCAGCGCCGTGATGGTGGCGTGGTGAGCTTTCATGGGGCGGCGGGCAGGGCCGTTTCGAGTTGTTGAAGGACGGTTGCGAATTCGTCGAAGGCTTCGCGGAAAACGGCGGGGTCGCGCAGATTCACGCCGGCGGTGGCGACGGCATCGAGGGGGTCCTGGCTGCCGCCAGCGCGCAGCAGGTCGAGATAGGCGGGGGTGTCTTGTCCGGCGCGGATGCGGCGGGCGAAGACAAGGGCGGCGCAGAAGCTGGTGGCGTATTTATAGACGTAGAAGTTGTAATAAAAGTGAGGAATGCGGCACCATTCATAGCGGATGGCGTCGTGGGCGGCGAGGTCGGGGCCGTAATATTTTTTGTTCAACTCATAGTATTCATGGTGCAGGAAGTCGGCGGTCAGGGGGGTGCCTTCTTCTTCCCAGCGGTGGAGGTTGCGCTCGAATTCGGCAAACATGGTTTGGCGGAATACGGTGCTTTTGAAGGAGTCGCAGAGNTGATTGAGCAGATGAATGCGAAAATCATCGGCGGGCGGGCTTGCGAGCAGGTGGTGGGTCAGGAGCAGCTCGTTGACGGTGGAGGCGATTTCGGCGAGGAAGATGGGGTAGCGGGCGGTNCGGTGGGGCTGGGCGCGGTTGGCGTGCCAGGTGTGCAGGGAGTGGCCGAGTTCATGCGCGAGGGTGAAGGCGTCGTCGAGACGGTCGTGATAATTGAGGAGGAGATAGGGCGGGCTGTCGTAGCAACCGCTGGAATAAGCGCCGGAGCGCTTGCCTTTGTTTTCGCGCCAGTCAATCCAGCGGGCNGTGAAGGCGGTTTCCAAGGCGTCGGCATATTCGGTGCCGAGGGGCTCGCAGGCGGCGCGGACCCATTCGCCGGCTTGGGCCATGGATACTTTTTGCGCGCAGGAAGGAACGAGCGGCGTGTAAAGGTCGTACATGTCCAAGTCGGGCAACTGCATGACGCGACGGCGAAGCGCGAGGTAGCGGTAAAACAGGGGCAGCGCATCGTGGGTGGCGCGGATGAGGCCTTCATAGACATCCACGGGAACTTGGTCGTCGAAGAGCGCGGCTTCGAGGGACGAGGGAAAGTGGCGGGCTTGCGCCATGAAAACGTGAGCCTTGACGGTGGTGGAGAGTGTCGAGGCGATGGTGTGCTGGAGCTTGCCATAGCCACCAAGCAGGTTCTCAAAGGCGGCCTTGCGCACGGGGCGGTGCGGACTTTCCAGATGCGCCCGGTAGGTGCCTTCGGTCAGCGGCAGGGTTTCGCCGTCGGGGCCGGAGATGTCAGGAAACGTCATGTCGGCATTGGTCAGCAGGCTGAACGTTTGCTCGGCGGCGGTCAGGACTTCGCCGCTACGGGCCAGCAGGGTTTCTTCCTCGCTGGAGAGCACGTGCGGTTTGTTGCGCAGGATTTTCAGCAGAGTGCGACGGCAATCTTTCAGCTCGGGCGCGTCCATCCAGGCGCGGATGTCTTCTTCAGGGTGCGCGAGCAGCTCAGGCGTAATCCAAGCGCATTGGGCGGCCAGCTCGGTGTAGCGGGCGCGGATGCGGGATTCGCGGGACTGGTTCGTGGCGTCGGCGGTATCTTCGTCGTGACGCAAATGGGCATAGGTGTACAGCCGTTCCAACAGGCGGCCCAGCGTGGTTTCCAGCGCGAAGAGTTCGGCCACCACCGCGCTGGAATGCAGTTTGCCCTGCAGGGCCAGAATGGGCGCGGCCACTTCGTCGAGGCGCGCGAAATCAGCTTCCCATTCTTCGGGGGTGGCATAAAGGGGGGTGAGGTTCCAGGTTAATTCGGCGGGAACGTCCTTGCGCGAGGGGACCGTCGTTGGTTGGGCGGGTGATGTCGTCATAGCCCGATAGAGTCCACCAAAAGCCGACAAATCGCAAGACCAGAGCGCATGGTCATGGGTGTGAAGCCGCGCGGCGGAATCTTCCTGTTTGGCAGGCGGGCCGGCAATGGCGTATGCTCGCGGCGCATGAAAAAATTCCGCAATTTCCTGATTTGGCTCGCAGGCGTGGCTCTGTTTTTGCTGCTCACCGCGCACCTGACCTTGCGCCATGCGCTCAACACGCCCAGATTCAAACAGGGCGTGACGAACTTCTTTCAGCGCACGTTGAACCGGGACGTCGAGTACGAGCGCATAGAGTATCGCCTGTTCCCCTTTACGCTGGTCATGCGCCAGGCAACCATTCACGAGCGCGACAGTCGCGAAGACTTTGCCACGGTTCAATTGCTGAAGCTCTCCGTGAATCGGCGGCAACGGGAAATCACGGCGCTACGCCTTGAAAGCCCGACGTTGCGAATCGTCCAACGCGCCGACGGCACGTTTAATTTTACGGATTTGACGCGACAGACAAAAACAAAGGCGAGCCCCCCGCCCACCACCGGCGAGGTGGCCGCGCCCCAACCTGCGGAACAAGAAACGCCCGCCTCCCCCCCGCCCCCCACCCTGTTTCTGCGGCTGGTGNATATTGCCCAAGCCCGCGTGGAATTCACGCGCGAGCGGGAGGACGGTTCGGCCCAAACGCTGGTGCTGTCTGACTTGGACGCACAGGTGAGTTATGACGCGCCGGGCGCGCCGCCCAAGCTAGAAGGACGCGCCACTATCGGTCAGGCTTCCTCCCTGCAATTTCTACTGGAAACTCCCGCCGATGCACGCGAAAGCGACGGAGCGCGCCCGCCATCCATCGCACTCGACACGCAATGGGTCATCCGCGACCGCGCGGACATTCAGGCTCTGCTGACGGAGTCCTTTCCAGCGTTCCAAAACTTGCAAGCGCGGCTGACCCTTCGGGGAACGCTCGAAAAGTTCTCGCTTCAGCTTGACGCGCAGACGGATGAACCCACCGCCACCCACCCGCTGGCGCTCAACGCTCAAGCAACGGTGGAATGCACCCTGCCCAAGCCCCTCGCCGATTACCTCGAAAACAACGCACCGCTGCCAGACGACTGGCCGCCGCCCCCCCCCTCCTGCGAGCCGCCGGTCGGCACGATTGCTTTTGGCAACTGGCCGAAACTGGCGCGCATTCTTCAGCGTGCCGAAGCGCAACTCCATTTATCATTCGCGGAGCTGGCCTATGGCGGGCACCGCTTCACCGATGGCGCGGCAACCGCCTACCTGCGTGGCGGGAATCTCATTGTCCCCACAGCCACTTGCACGGCCTACGAAGGAAAACTGTCCGCGCGCGGAAACGCCCAGCTCCTGACCTGCCCGGCAAGCTATCGGGTGGAGTCCATCACGGGAAGCGACCTCGATGTCCACCAACTTTTTGCGGCCAACGACTGGACGGGCTCCAANGACTGGTTCGGCAAACTGCAAATCAAAGGCTCGTTGACGGGCCAGGCGGTGAATGCCTATGTCTGGCCCACCCTGACAGCAAATGGCACCGCGCAAATTGACGATTTGCAGTCCGTCGGCACGGGCGGAACGCCGATGGATGCCGTCTGGCGCGAACTGGACCAACCGCTGCTTTTGAGTCTGCTGCCGAAACTAAGAAGCAAAGTTGCCGCGGCACAGGCGGCGGAAAATACGGTGACCACCACCCGCTACGAACGGGCCACGGCCCAGATTTCCTTGAGCGGTGGTGTCGCCACCCTTTCCGCCGCCGAACTGGCCATGCCGGATTACCGGCTGCGCGCCGGGGGAACCTATCAAATACTCGCGGACGAGCTCCAGTTGACCGCCCATGTGTTGGCGTCGCCGGAAGAAACCGCGCGGCTGACCGGCGGGCGCGACTTGCAAGCCGTCCTTCCCCACGAAAACGGCGGCCTGCTGGTTCCGGTGACCATCCAAGGCTCCCTCAGCCGCCCTCAGGCGCGCCCGGATGTGGACCACCTGCTGCAAAATGCCCTGCAATTTGATTTCAAAAGCGACCTCGCCCCGGCGCTGGACAGCCTGTCGGAAAAAGACCAAAAACAATTGCAAGAGGGCATTCAGATTCTGCAGAATCTGGGTACCCTCCTTCAGGTGAGGTAAGTACGCCAACACTGTCCGGCAACTGCCATTTTTCTAGTTTGACGCGCGCGCGACGTCCGGCCTATGCTATCGGAATTGCAAACCATGCATGTATTGGTTTCTTTAAGGAGTCGTCATGGAAGAAATTACACTGGAACAACTGCCCCGCAAAACCCGCGATTTATACGAAAAATCCATGGCCGCGTTGGAACGCGGCAACGTGGGCTACGCGCAGGATATGCTGAAGCAAGTCATCGCCATGGAGCCGCGCTTCCTGCTCGCCCGCAAGAATCTGCGTATTGCGCAAGTGAAGACCTTGCTGGAAAAGAAACCGACGGCCATGACTCACCAGTTGTCCTCCCTGAAGGGAATGTTCACGCTGATGGGCGCGCGCGGCAAACTCAACAAGGACCCCAAGGCCGCGCTGGAAGCTGCCGAAACCCTGCTGGCGATGGACCCGCTCAATTTGTCATTCCTGAAGTTTTTCGCCCAAGCCGCCGAAGCCGCCGAAATGCCGGAGCTCGCCGTCCAAACGATGGAAATTGCCAAACCCTATTTCCTGAAAGATGTCGAATTCCTGCGCCTTGCTGGCGAAATTGTATCTTGATACCAACCAACCCTCGGGCGCCAAAGATTGCTACGCCATCGTGGCCGACCTGTTGCCGAATGACCAGTTGGCCATCAAGAATCTCAAGGACGCCGCCGCGCTCGACACCATGAAGTCGGGCGGCTGGGAAGACACCAAGACCGACTTTCGCACCAAGCTCAAGGACAAGAAGGAAGCCATCCTGCTGGAGCAGCAGGCCAAGGCCGTCAAGGGCGCCAGCGATGTGGACAGCTTGATTGAGGAGCGCCTGAAAGATGTCGAGCGCGAACCGCAGAACATGAATTTCCGCCGCGCCTTGGCGGACTTGTATGTCCGCGCGGAACGCTTTGACGATGCCCTGCAAGCCTTGGACGATGCAACCAAGGCGGCCGGACGCTCCGACCCGCAAATCGAGCGCACCGCTTCGCAAATCAAAGTCAAGAAGTTCGAGGCCGCCATCGCCGCCGCCAAAGAAGCCGGCGACACCGCCACGGCTGAAGCCAAGGAACAGGCCATGGCCGAATTTCTCTTCACCGACGCCGTCGAGATGGTCAAGCGCTACCCGAACGACCTGCAATTCCGCTACGAGCTGGGCTACCAATACTATCTGCGCGAACAATACACGGAGGCCATCGAGGAGTTCCAGTTGGCCCAGCGCAACCCGCAACGCCGCACCCGCGCGCTGTACTACTTGGCGCTGTGCTTCACGGCCAAGGGCCAGTACGACATCGCCTTCGAGCAGTTGCAAAAGGCGGCATCGGAACTGACCATCATGGACGAAACCAAGAAGGATGTGGTGTACGAGATGGGTATCCTCGCCGAAAAAATGGGCAAAACCAAAGAGGCCATCACTTTCTTCAAGGAAATCTATGCCGTGGACATCAAATACCGCGACATTGCCCAGCGTATTGACGCATCATACAAATGAGACTGAGGGGGTCATGAAAAAATATCTCCCTCTTCTGGCCGCCGTCCTGCTGGGGTTGGCGGTTTGCCCGTGGCTTGTTGGATGCTCCCAACCGTCCGCGACAGACGAAGCCGCCCCCGCCGAACAAGCGCCGGCCGCATCGGCGTTCCCCCGCGCCGCCGAGGGCGAGTTCTCCGTCATGACGTTCAACCTGAACCAGTATGCCCTCGTCAGCCGCGACGGCGACCCGGACACACTGGAGCCCAAGCCGCGCGAAGAAGCCGCCGCCATCATTGAAGCCATTCGTCAGGCAGCCCCGGATGTGCTTGCGGTTCAGGAAATGGGCGATCCGGCCGCATGGGCCGAATTCAAGTACAGCCTGCGGAACGCCGGGTTGGACTACGGACACGAAGAATATCTCCGGCGGGGAAAACACGAGCTGAACATTGCCGTGCTTTCGCGCTTCCCCATCGTTGAGAAAAATTCCCACACTGACGACACCTACACCATCGGCCCGGCGCAATTTCCCGTGCTGCGCGGGTTCATTGACATCGTCATTGAGGTGAATCCGAGCTACCGCTTCCAACTCATCGTGGCCCATCTCAAATCCAAGGTGTTCCATTCCTTCGGTCAGGCGGAAATGCGCCGCAACGAAGCGCGTCTGCTCGGCAATCATGTGCGGGCCGCGCTCAAAGCCAACGCCTCCGTCAACTTGCTGGTGGTGGGCGACTTCAACGATGAGCCGGCATCCGCCCCGTTGCGCGAAATCAAAACCTATAAACGCCAGGCGTTGCTTCACGATTTGCGGCCAACGGCCCCCGGTGGAGAAGCCTGGACCCGGCGCCTGGGGGAAGATATCTATCACCGCGTGGATTACATGCTCGTCAGCGATGGCATGTTGCCCGAAGTGGT
>JGI24712J26585_10001389_pt1 | contig 20662 bp, 19 predicted proteins | sample BioPla3DNA2_FD_26585 | JGI IMG/M metagenome (IMG submission 26585) | reverse complement strand
CCGCCTACCGCTAGAATAAAGTCTATATTGTTTTCACGGCAAATTTTGATACCTTCCCTTACAAGACTTAATCTTGGATTGGGTTTAACACCGGGGAGTTCTATAAACTCAATCCCTGCAGCCTTTAAAGATGAAATAACTCTATCATATAAACCAGTTTTTTTAATACTTCCTCCACCGTAATGAAGCAGTATTTTCTTGCTATATTTGCTTACCTCTTCTCCAACACGAGTTTCCATAGCTTTTCCAAAAATAATTTTTGTTGGATTTTGAAAAACAAAATTATCCATGAGTATATCCTCCTAAAAGTATTTTATGCTTTTGTAAGAAAAAACAGTGATACAGCTATTAAATACATATTTATATTTTAAAATGAGATAAAGAATTATTCAAGTTTTCCATTGCTACTGCCAAATTATTTGCTAGTACTGCTAATTGTTCTGCTGAACTGGTTTGTTCTTCGCTGGTTGCAGTTACTTCTTCTATTGATGCTGCTGATTCTTCTACAATAGATGCAATATATTCAATCGCTTCAACTGTTTGGTGTTTCTGATGCTCTATATCTTGAATCTTATTATTGATATCTTCTATTTGTCCAATCATAGTTTGTATAGACTGTGCCATCTCATTGAAAGCCTGATCCGTTTTATTTACGATTTCCTGTTGTTCTTCAAAGATCTTGTCAGAGGTCTTAACTACAGACACTGTACTTTCGGTCTTCATTTGAATATCAGAAATAATTTGGCTGATCATTCCAGTTGCATCCTTAGTTCCTTGGGCCAATTTACGGATTTCTTCTGCCACAACTGCAAAACCTTTACCCGCCTCCCCTGCTCTGGCTGCCTCAATCGCAGCATTTAAAGCAAGCAGATTGGTTTGTTCACTTATTCCAGTAATTACTTTAACAACTTGAATGATTTCTTTTGCTTTTTCATTTAATTCTTGTATCTCTTTATTAATTTTATGAGAGGATTCTATTGTAACCTTTGTTTTCTCGTTTAACTGATCCATGGTCTTAGCAGCATAATCCCTGGAAGATTCCGTTACTTCAATTGTATTCATAATGTCTTCTATTCTTTTTACAACATGATTGATATTATCCGCTAACTGATCCATTAATAAATTCGTATTATCTGCTTGTTTTGCCTGCTCTGCCGCACCGTTTGCCAATTCATTAATCGCATTGGCAACTTGTCCCGCTGCTAAAGCCGATTGCTCTGAAGAAGTCTTAATTATATTTGTATCCTGCTCTACTTTTTGTGTTATACCATGTGTCTCTAGAAGCAAGTCTCTAATATTTTCTATCATGTGATTAAAACTGGCAGATAATTTCCCAATCTCGTTCTTGCCTTCAATATCTAGTGATACGGTTAAATCTCCTTGCTCTACTTTCCCCATAAGACTCATAATCATTTTAAGCGGTTTGGATATGCTTAGCGATATAAGTATTCCAATGGCTACTGCAACTAAGATACATACGGCTCCTATCCAAAGAATTCCCTTTCTTACAACTACCATTTCTGCCATTAGGGATGAAATAGGCTCCTTAGTTATAACTTTCCAACCATTTTTAGTAGTGGCATAACTTATTACATTGTCGGCATCTCTAAAATTACCAAATAGATTTTCTCCATATATTTTATCCAAATATCCATCGGTTACTTGAGTTCCAATATTTTCATTATTTATATCTCCAATAATATTTTTATTTGGGTTTAATAAAAACATACTTCCAGTGTCGCTAAAGTCCATTTCTTTAAATAATGAAGTGATTTCGTCTGCTTTTATATAGACTGCTAAAACTGCAATAGGTTTTGTATTAACAAAATTTTTAATAGATTTTAACAAAATGATGTAGTCGTATGAATTATTGAGTCCAGTTACCCACACCAATTCTTCTTCCGAATCTTTCATAAGCTCTTCAAAGACTTTTCCATAGTCTGCACTCATTGATGTGCCGTCACTGTTTTCAATTCTAAAATTCGATCCAAATACTTCTCCATTCTCTTTATAAATATTAATGCCTTTTATACTGTTATTAGAATTTTCGATACTAAGCAAAATATTTTCTATTTCACTCTCTGTGTTGATTTTTTCTAACAGATTATTGAATTCTTCCTTTCGAATATATTCAAGTAATTTACTGTTATACTGAACCATCCTGGGTATATTTTCAATTTCTTTAATTTTTAAATCAATATTATTAGCGATTTGTTGGACCATCTTCTCAGAATAAAAACCCACTTTTTGCTCAACAGTTTTTTCAGCATTGATATACGAAAATCCTGCGGTCAAAAACAACGGTATAATACTTAAAACGATAAAAGAGGTAATCAACTTTTGTGCTATGCCAATATTATTTTGAAGTTTTGTCCATAAATTAAATTTATTTTGTTTTGTCTTATGTGTGTTCTTAATCTCTTTTGCTTCATTCTTCGCTCTAAATATGTTTAGTCTCTTCTGCATAACATTTCCCCCATTTTAGTATTTTTGTATAAAATAAAAAGTATTAATAAAGTATTTATTATCTATTATATATCATAATACAACAAAAAAACAGACTATATAATAATCGAATAATAAAAACAGAAGAATTATAAGTAACTAAAACCATTATAAGAAATAATTTACATTATATTGAATTTTGTTGATCTATAAAATCCATAGATAAGGTATAATAAAGCTTCTTAGGATTACATATGATTTAACAAATGTTTTTAATTCATGGGGGAACTTCTGATGCGCAGGAAAACTATGATGATTTATAATATACTATTTTTATGTTTTCTATATATTTCTGTAGCTTCTATTTTCTCCCTAATGTACATCGTATCAGATTTTTTGAATTTAGGATGTATCATAGACCATTATTCTTCATCTCTTCATCAGCATCAATTCTTAGATCTATTTACACGATCATTCTACTTTAGTATTACTACTTTATTTTCGGTAGGGTATGGAGACTTGACCCCCTTTGGCATATCAAAAGGAATTGCTATTATAGAATCCCTTATTGGATATGTCCTTCCATATGCCATAGTGATAAACTATATTTTGTATAATCCGAAATTTTTTAGAAAAAATTTACATAAGTGATAATCAAATTTTTAAATTTATTGCATAAAACTATTTACAAAATTCCTTTCATGTGTTTTAATGTATTCAGCAAAAAAAATCTTTAAACTCGGTACAGAGATACCAGTAAGATTTATCATATTTCTTAGCGTGCAATTTTTGGGCCCGCTTAAGCCAAAATATATAATCTTGCTGTGTGCAGGATTTTTTTTTGCGGTTTTTTCCAAACTATATATTATCACTAATTACAGGAGGTAGCATTATGACAACAAATAAAGTAATAGGTTATTTACCTGATGAAAGACCACCTTTTATTGAGCTCATTCTCTTTGCTCTTCAACAAATCGTAGTAATGTTTCCCGCAACAGTTCTTGTTGCATTGATCACAGGATTCCATGTATCCACAACGATATTTGCCAGCGGTCTCGCTACTCTAGGTTTCATTCTGGTTACAGGAAAGAAAATTCCGCTGTACTACGGTTCCAGTTTTTCCTATATTGCTGCAATCGCTTCTATCATGAGTGCAGAAGCATATGCTAACTATTCACTAAATGACAAAATTTCAATTGCACAATTCGGTATTATAATGTCAGGACTTGTTTCCATTGCAGCAGGGATGATTATTAATAAAAGTGGTAAAAAAATCATTGATAGAGTTCTTCCTCCTACAGTAACAGGAAGTATTGCAATCATTATTGGTTTATCTTTATCTGCCAATGCTTTAGGCAATGCATCTGCCATTCCACAAAATATTCCAGAAGCAAGCCAAAGTGCTGCAACAAACTGGGCATGGGTTATCGCTATCATTACTTTATTAGCAACCATACTATATTCCGTATACCTTAAAGGTAAACTAAGTCAACTTCCAATATTATTTGGATTATGTACAGGATATGCAGCCGCTCTTATTATAGGAGCAGTAACAGGAATTCCTTTCGTAAGCTTTAATACAATAGAATCAACCAGTATCATCAGTCTTCCAATATTCACTTTCCCAAAACCATCATGGGCAGCAGTTGTTGCAATCATGCCTATAGCCATTGCAACAGTTCCTGAATCAACCGCCCATATTTATCAGCTTGACATCTATGTAAATGACCTGGCTAAAAAGAAAGGTTCAAAAAAGAAATATGACTTAGAAAATAAATTGGGATTAAATCTTATCGGAGACGGAATTGGAGATATTATTTCGGCTTTAATTGGAGGTCCTGCTGGAACAAACTACGGTGAAAATATCAGTGCCATGGCAATCTCAAAAAATTTCTCCGTACCTGTTTTAATAGCGGCATCCATTATCACAATGATTATTTCATGCTTTACACCTCTCATTAATATAGTTTACTCTATACCAACCGCAGTGATCGGCGGACTTTCAATATATCTGTTCGGTGTTATCGCTGCGCAAGGAATCACCATCATGATGGACAAGCAAGTGGATATGTTCAGCTCCAAAAACCTTGCAGTTATTGCAGTCATTTTGATTATCGGTCTTGGCGGCAGTTTCAATTTTGAAGGTGGAATGATTCCAATGTTCGGAACTCAATTCCCAGCTTTAGCAACAGCTGCAGTTGTAGGTATACTTTTAAATCTCTTACTCTCCATTGGAGAAAAAGAAACTCCTGAAGTTGAATAAAAAAAATCCCTCCTAATGTGTTAATGGATACAACACAATAGGAGGGATTTTTTTTACTAAATATCTATGATTTCTGAAACTAATTTTCTTTCTTGTTTATCTTTGTACATCCTTTTATCCGCTATACACAGAAGCTCGTCCAAGATCATCCCATCATCGGGGAAAACAGCAACGCCTATACTGGTTCTGATCTGAACCATGGCTCCATTTAAAATTCTAATTTGTTCTATAGAATTTCTTAATCTATTTAATAAAGAATCGATGTTTCTTCCATCTTGGTAACGGTATAAGACTATGAATTCATCTCCGCCAAATCGAACTGCAAAATCATAACTTTCAATCGACTCTCGGATGCCTTTTGCCGCCAAAACGAGAATATCGTCCCCGATAGAATGACCATATTGATCGTTAATTTTCTTAAAACCATTCAGATCCAGCATAAACATAAAAAATTGCTCTTTAACCGACTCACATTCCTTAAGCAAAACATCCATAATCTGTACCAATCTTCTGCGATTACCTAAGCCTGTTAGTTCATCTTGTATAGCCGTCATATTAAGCTTTTGCTGTATCCTGTATCCTATTACCAGACTCAATCCATAAGTCCATCCAACAGCCCATGGAATGACAAAAAGAAAAAGAACTTGCATAATAGGATGCTGTGTTGAGCCAATCAACATAGTTTCTATTCTGCCGCTTAAGGCTAAATACCACCTAAAAGCGAAAATAGGCACAAGAATGAAAATTGATCCCCCTGCAATGGAATGAACTAAAATTTCCATGCCATGGGTTTTATAAATAATGAAAAATGAAGATAATGTTAATAAAATTGATATAAAAAAGTCATGAAAAAGATATCGTGCTGTTGGATAATTTCGATTAAAATATGAGACAACAATAAACAACAGAAGAAAAAATATAAATGGATGCCTTCGGCGGGACTCGTTGCCAAAGCCTCGGAATCGTAAGATTCCTTCTAATAATATTAAAGATGAAGCTAAAATTCCTGCATTATTTAAAAATACCGCATAGCTTCCAAGGATCGGCTGCAGGGTTAAAGCTATAAAAGCTACGGCTCCAGTTGAAGCAGATAATGCCCAAGATTCAATTCCTCTTTCAGATGGGTATACGATCCAAAGGGCAATCATAACAAAACACGATATAAGAATAACAATCATAATTATAATAGTTAGAGTTCTTACATCAAGTCCCATAGCATCCCCCCAAATATCATCTGAAAGTCTTGAGCACGATTTTATAATTTTCAGTATATTTTATTTTACATTATTCTAATCCTTATTGTCAATATATGACTACTATTCTAATATTAAGATATTAATGTCTTTATTATTATATTAATATCTTTAATTATCTCTGCTTTGAAGACGATAGTCCTATGATGCTCCCAATAATTCCTAAGAGTATACTTATGGATAAAATCACAGAAACTAAATTTTTCGCCATCGTTTGCAGAGGGGGCAAGGGAATGAAGGGAAGAGGTCCTGATATATAAGTATAAAATTGTATCAGTACCGTATATAACAAAGCAGCAGCAATCATTCCTCCTCCAACGGTTAATACCAAGCCTACCATTAAAAAAGGCAGAGCAATAAATACCTCTGAAGCCCCTAATAATCTGAGGGTATTAATTTCATCTTTATTGTTGTAAATGCCCTGTCTTATAATATGAGAGATAATGACGATTGTAGAAATTCCGACAGCCGCAATAAAAAATGTTCCCAGGATTCTAAAGCCTCGTGCAATACTTCTCAGACGAATTAGTATTTCTCTATTATCTCTTATATATTGGACATTAGGAATCAATTTTATTTCCTTATTGATCGATTCTATTTTCTCAACATCGATTTTGGCTTCGATGAAAAAGTGAAAAGGATTATCATCAAAATATTTCAGTACCTTTGCATCTTCCCCCAATACTTTTTCCATTCTTTCATATGCTTCCTCTTTTTGAACCACTCTGCTTTCTAAAATGCCGTCAATTAAATTGATCTTCTCAATAACTTTTTCTATACTTTTTTCATCTATTTCCTCGTCAGTATATATATTGATTTCTGCTTCATTTTGGATTAGAGTAAGCACTTCCGTACTAATGCTCCATCCGGAAATCACCAGAGAGAGAACAAATAGAATTAGTCCTATACTAAAAAGAGAAAGAACATTGGACCAAAAGTTCAGTTTAAAAACTATCCTTGCTTCTTTTATAAAATAGCCTATATTATAAATGATATTTTTCATTGCAAGCCCCTCCCCATTGACTCCTGCTGAATAGTTCCCTTGTTCACTTTTAATAAAATACCTTCATTTAAATTTTCAATTAAATGAGTCGCATGGGTTGTTATAATAACCGTAGTTTGTTCGTCTTTAAAAGAACGTAAAAGCTCCATGATACGTAATGCATTTTTAATATCCAAATTGCCGGTTGGTTCATCGGCCAGAATAAGTGCTGGCTTTCTTGCCACTGCTCTGGCAATGGCAACCCTCTGCCTTTCTCCCCAGGACAAATTGTCTACTTTTGAAAATGCCTTATGGGTTAATCCAACCTTTTCTAAAGCCTCTAAGGCGTTTTTATTCAATAATACCCGAGGCATTCCCAATACTCTCATCCCTAAAATCACATTGTCTATAGCAGTTCTTCCGGGTATTAATTTGAATTCTTGAAAAACAGGCCCTATCTTCCTTCGTATTTCTCTGATATTTCTTTTATGCTCTTTATTAATTTCTTTTCCAAGAACCGCTAATTTCCCGGAAGTTGGCTGCTCAATTCCCATAAAAAGCTTAAGCAAACTGGTTTTTCCCGATCCACTGGGTCCAATAATATAGACGATTTCCCCTCGTTTTATTTGCAAATTAACATCATTTAACGCTTTTGTGCCATCACGATATTCTAAATATACTCCTCTTGCTTCAATCATTTCTAATCCACCTACTTCATTAATTTAGAAAAAAGATACTTTACTGCTTATTTCAAAATAGCCTTCTTTAATTTTTACGCTTTCCAATTCATTACCATATAATACCGGCTCAAGATTGAGCTGTACTTGTCCATTTCTAAAGATTTCTTCTAAAGATTCCTCAGTAAGTGTCATGCCGTAAAAACTTCCTTCTTCTGCTACAAACTGCAGTGTATGGCCGTCTACAATAATAAATGAACCGGATACGGAAAACTGGCTGTCAGGAATGATTGCCTGGATTTTATTTTCATAAAAATGAAATTCTATAGCTTTATCACCAATGTATTGTTTTGCCACTTGATTAAATGTCTCTTCATCAATAGAACCTTTAACTCTTCCCAGGGTAATCGTAACTTTTATTTTTTCATACGGCAAATTCCCTTGTTTTAATACATCGGAAAAATTAGCAATGGAATCTGTAAGGGTTTTCTTTGCCTCTGTCCAAGCCTTATCAATCTGGTTTAATTGGTTCTCATAATATGAACGTTCAACATCTAAAGATGCCAGGTAATCTTCCATATCATTTCTTAATTTTTCTTTATTCAGTAAAGCTTTCTTAAGTTCTCCCTGCTTCTCTTCCAATGAAAACAATGCATCGTCCAATTTACTCTTTTCTTCTTGTAAAATCTGTTTTCTTTCATCTAATTCCTCAAGAAGAGCTCCTGTGTTGCGGCTTAAATCTCTTATGATATTGATTCTTCTGATTAAAGTAGAAAAACTGTCCGAAGACAGAATGATTTCCAGATAAGATGCCGGTCCTCTTCTTTGATAGACTTGAAGAACTTCTTTTAAGGTATCTCTTTTCTGTCCATAAATATTTTCTTCTTTTTCAATACGATTCGATACGTTTTCAATTTCATCTTTTATTTTTTTAATATCTCCTTCTATCTCAACTTGCTGACGTTCCATTTCCTCTATATCCTGTAAAATAAAAAACAATTCCTGAAGAACCTTTTGTTCTTTTTCAGAAATCGAGCCAAGCTTTTCTTCTATCTCAGAAAAAACGGTTATCGTCTCCTGTGCCAAACCTAAGGATGAGGAATAAAAAAGATAAAAGACAAAGAGCAAAACAACACTTATAATATGTATTCTTTTTTCATAAAACATGGATTCACCTCTTTTACAAAACATTGCTTAGACCTTTATCTCTCAAACCAGGAAGCTTATTTAATATCAATCGAATGTCATGTTTTGGATATAGGATTAGTATACTATATTTTTTTATAATTTTCCTTAAAATTTATATTTTAATTACAACTTCCAATTTATTCAAATTTTCATATAATAAAGTAACGATATTTTTGAAATAAAAGGAGGACAAAATGCCATATTCTTTTCCCTATGGATATAGAAAATCAGTTCCTTACAACCTTCAGACGAGAACAAATGGCACGTTAAACTCAAATGCCAATCATGGAGAACTAAGAGTACTAGGAGAAGGCTTCATACAGGCAGAACCGGATATTGCCCTGGTTTCACTGGGAGTGCAGACCCGAGGAATGGAACTTAGGCAAGTACAGCAAGAGAATGCAGAGATCTCTTCAAAAATTATAGCTGCCTTAAACGGTATTGGCGTATCTTCTGATGATATCCAAACTCAATCCTATAATATCTTTCCGCAATATGAATATATCAATGGCCAGCAAAAATTTAACGGATATGTTTTAGAACATATCTTAAGAGTTACCATAAGAGACATTAATTTAGTCGGAGAAATAGTCGATCTGGCAGTGGAGAGCGGAGCAAATGTGATTAATAATGTAACTTTTGCCATCGCGAACCCGTCCCAGTATTATCAGCAGGCCCTATTAAAAGCAATTGATGATGCCACTGCAAAAGCCATGTTCATTGGAAGAAACATGAATATAAATGTTTCAACGATCCCCATTGAGATAATTGAACAAAGCAGTATTCCCTTTTCCCCGTACAGTGTTACTCTTGCAAAAACCGATATTGCTACGCCAATCCAACCCGGTCAAATGGATATTGCTGCAAGAGTTGAAGCTGTTTTTACCTATTAATACTACTTTTCTAATTTTAAAGCTTATAATAGCATTCCATTTGAGAACAGGAAAAAGCGTGCAAATTGATATGCACGCTTTTTCCTGTTTTCTATGATCTCCAAATATGCCAGAGATGATTGTTTCGTCCCCTTGCAAATACATCCAGTCTAGTACCGCCCCAAGACACTGCTGCAGGCTCTGAAGTAATATCTCCCCCAAGGGAACGCCATCCACTCCAACTCGATCCGTTCCAGGTTCTAAATAACAGGTGATTGTTTGATCCACGGGCAAAAACTTCTAATCGGTTTGGAGCTGTGGATGCAGCTGCAGGTCCTGAGGTAATCGCACCTCCACCCAGATCTTCCCATTCACTCCATCGGAATCCGTCCCACCATTTATGCCATAGACTATTATTTTGCCCGCGGCCAAATACATCAATTCGATTAGGACCCCAGGACACTGCTGCTGGATCGGAGGTCAATACACCACCTAAATCTTCCCATTCACTCCACCTGGAGCCATCCCACCATTTATGCCATAATGCATTGTTTTGGCCTCGTGCAAATACATCTAATCGATTGGACGCCCAGGATGCTACAGCTGGGGCTGAGGTCAATACACCGCCTAAGTCTTCCCAATTGCTCCACCTGGAGCCGTCCCACCATTTATGCCATAATGCATTGTTTTGGCCTCGACCGAACACATCTATTCGATTTCGACCCCATGATACCGCTCCAGGAGCGGAGGTCAATACACCGCCCAAGTCTTCCCACTCACTCCATCTGGAACCGTCCCACCATTTATGCCATAATGCATTATTTTGACCTCGGCCAAACACATCTAGCCGATTGGGCTGCCAGGATGCTACAGCTGGAGCTGAAGTCAATACCCCACCTAAATCTTCCCACTCACTCCAGCCCGTAGAAGGCTGTTCTCCTATATTTTCCAATACAAAGCGTATAATCGTTCTGATGATTTGATTGATACGATTATTGGGTACCCCATATCCCCGTAAAATGATAGGAACAAAGACGTTGTCTCTTACATAAGCATTAAATAGGGCATTGGTCCTTTGTTGAAGATTTCCAGTGAATCTATTTTCATTGTCCAGCACATAGGCCACAATACTTCTAAAAATATTAGTGGTTACAATTCTCGGAACCCCATAACTCTGAAGTTCTGCATATAAGTTAGCGAATTGTTGATCGATCAGTGCCATGATTCTATTGATCTCCTGTGGTCTTTGACGCATCAAGTCATCTTCTAAACCGTCACTATGTTGTTTGTATAAGTTGTCAAAATGACCGGTTGGCATATAATTATAAAACGGATAGGGACTTGGTACCCTATAGTTTGGTATTTGCAAATGCGACCAGTTCCAATTATATGAATTCATTATTCAACACTCCTTAAATTAACGCTACTACATCATATGAAATTAATGTAATAGTTGTTAATATAATGAATTCAATTTGTTGAACTAGTTTCATGAAGTTGAATCTTATCAGCAGATATCTGAGCGGGGTAGGATTCCATAATTTCTCCATTATAAGTAATTTCCACTATATGACCTATTGGAATATCTTCTATTTGAATTTCCTGGTTATTAGCATCCATAATGGATGCATTATTTGTATGAACTACAATTTTATCTGATGCCTTAGCTTCATTACTGCTTGTATCTGGAACAACTATAAGGTTTTCTCCATTCTCAATCACCACTGCCTCAAAACTCACTTTTAATGAAGAAGAATTGTCTTTTGACATTGCTCCACAGCCAGCCAATCCTATACTCATTAAAAGAAAAGCAATGAAATAAAACACTTTATTAGTAATAACCCTCATTCCCTTCTTTATAATCATTTATACAATACAATTAGACGAAACATCTATACCGCTTGTTGCTTCTTTCAACAAAACTTTAAAAATTACTGGGCAATGAGATATGTTAGGTTCTAAAAAACTCTTAGGAAATTTTCCTAAGAGTTTTCAATATAGAGTATTGATTTAATTGTATGAATCCCCATTTAATCATAAATACTAAATTAATGCAGGTTCTACTATATCTATCTTGTCAATAATTTTATCGATCTTATCTTTGGCTTTTTCGATGGCAACTCTTCTCTCTTCTTCAGTATTACCTGTTTCATCCACCAATAGTTTTTCGAATTTTTCTATACCCATTAAATTCATTATGGTTTCAACATAATCCACACCTTTATTAAACATCGTCCCCATAATCCACGGAATATTTCCACCGGAGGATTGGATATAGACTACAGCCCTTGGCCTGTCATTTAAAAGTCCTTCGGGCTTTTCGCCTTTCTTTGGAAAGGAAATTGTTTTGCCAGTTTGTACTATACAGTCTATATATTCTTTTAATGGAGCAGGAAAGGATAAACTCCACATTGGGGATGCAATGACATAAACATCTGCTTCGATGAATTGATTGCATAACTCCCTGATTCTTTGAACTTCTTTTTGTTCCTTAACCGATAATTTTTTTGCAGCTTCTTCATTTATAATACAATTTCTGCTTTCAAAATACTGATATTCTAATCTAGGAATATGCTCTTTATATAGGTCCAGTTCTTCAATCGTAAATTCCGGATATCTTTCAACAAATTTATTAACAAAAGCTCTTCCAACCGTTCTGCTGGTGGATAAGTTTTCTGGCTTTGAATTCACCGTAATATATAATAATTTTTTCAAAACATCAGCCCCTTTAAAAATTGTATTCAACATTAGTATGCTGATGTTTTTAAAATTTATAAATTCCAAATCCTATATTTTGAATTCTATTGGAACATTTTATATACCTCTTCAACATGAACCACTTGGCTTCTTCCGAAACTTAGCATTTCTAAGCCCATTTTCTTTCTTTCAGCGTTAAAAGATGCCGTGGTTTCAATCGGTACAATACAGTTATAATTTAAAGAAAAGGCATAGCTGCAAGTCTCTAAAACACAAACATCCGTAGCTGCACCAACAATTACTAAATTTTTTATATTTCTTTCTTTTAATAGTTCATCTAATTTCGTATTGAAAAATGCGTTCCATCGATTTTTGATAATTAATTCCTCTCCTTCTCGAGGTGCTAGAGGTGGAATAATTTCTGCATCTGGAGAGCCTTTTATAAAATGACCGTATTTTTTAACTTCAAATCTTTTGCTCAGCATTTCCCAATCACTAAAGTCTTCTTCATATTCGGTTTTTACGTTAACCACTAACATATTATTTTCGTTAAAGAAATCCTTTAATTTTATGATTGGCGTTACTATATCTTCCTGCTTTGTTACATCTACATTTAACATCTTTACCAGGGATCCATCTGGTGCTCCTCCGCCATATTGCATATCAACAACTAATAATGCTGTTTCTTCTTTTTTCAACATATACGTCGCTCCTTTAATTATTTGAATTCTAGACTATTATGACATATAAATTTTTTTAATGTCAAATGTAATCAAGAAAGAGTTTCGCTTGCGAAACTCTCGCGCCGAGCGCGGTCGGCGAAGCCGACAAAATACAATACGCGCGAGTGTGCATTATGCCCAGAGGGCTTTTTATTGCATAGGAAATCTGAAGGAATTTCCTATGCAATAAAAAAACACTTCCTTGTAACGAGTATCGTCCCCAGGAAGTGGTATTATTCAAAGATGAAAAACTTTTTACTGAACCAAATGATCTAAGGAATCAAATGTATACCCCATCTCTTTCCACTTTCCAATAAGTTCATCCAGAACTTCAGCATTGGTCTTAGACGTACTGTGAAGAAGAACAACTGCACCGGGGTGAATTCTTCCCAATAATTTTTTAAACGCCTCATCCTTTGTAGGTTGTTTATCTGTATACCAATCCACATAGGCAAGACTCCAAAAGAACGTTTTATAGCCCATTTCTTTTGCCATCTTCAAATTGTTCACGTTATATTTGCCTTGAGGAGGCCGATAATATTTCGCCATCTTCTGTCCTGTAGCCTTTTCAAAAGCAATCTCCAAATCTTCAAGTTCTTTGCGAAAAGTTTCCATCGAGTTCATTTTAGACATGTTGGGATGATTATATGTATGGTTTCCCACTGTATGTCCTTCATCGATCATTCGTTTAACCAAGTCAGGACTTGTTTTGATGTAGTTGCCAACTATAAAAAAAGTCGCAGGCACATTATGCTTTTTCAATGCATCCAGTATGGCAGAGGTATAACCGTTTTCATAACCTGCATCAAAGGTTAAGTAAATAACCTTTTTATTGGTGTCCCCAATATAATAAGCATCATACTGTTTTAATTGTTCTGCTGTTGCATTGGCTTTAGGCGGCTGACCCGGTGTGGAAAATCCAAGTCCCCAGTTTTCTTCGACAGATCTGCTCATCACTTCTTGCTTATGGGTATCTGCCAGCATTGCCACTCTGCCACCCAAAAAATACGCTGCCGCGCATAAAAGAATTGTTAAAACGATTTTTTTCCCTTTTACCACTTTGAACATTTTCATAACAAACTCCTCGAATATTGATCATTATAATATATTCGAAGAATCATTTAATCATTACTTTTAATATGAAGTTAGAATATCTCTCTATTTTCAAGCTTAAAAGTATTTTTATATATTCATTTTAATTCCGTTATTTCTAAGCCATAGTTTTCTTGCTTTATAATCAGGAAGTATCGCTTCTACAAAGCTCCAAAATTGCTTTGAATGGTTTTTATGAACCATATGGCTCATTTCGTGAACAACAACATAGTCTAAACTCTCTAATGTTGCCATAATACATCTCCAGTTAAATAAAAGCCGATTATCATAAGTACAGCTTCCCCATCTTTTCTTTTGCTCTTTAACTTTGATATCCTTTGGTTCTATATAAAAATACTTTTGATAATATTTTACTCTTTCCTCTATGACATTCTTTGCCGTATCTCTATACCACTGTTCCATGGCTTTTCTTATGACTTCTTTACTTTGCATATTTGTTTTAATAATAAATTGATCCTTAGATAACATGACTTCCGGTTTTTTAATATCTGGATCATATTCAATGTACAAAGGATAATGGTTTCCTAAATACATAAAAAGTTCTCCATTCACGTATTCTCTTTTCACAGGGAGATAATCAAATTCTTTGAAATAATCTATTTTTTGTACAATCCACTTCCCCTTTACTTGGACGATATCTAAAATTTGATCTTTATTCATCTTCATGGGAACAGTAACAACCACCTGATCAGGTGGGGTTACTACTATTTTTACCGTTTTTCTTTTTGCCCGTACTACTTCAAAAGGTACACTTCGAATGCCGTATTTAAGTTCTAATTTCATACCGTTCTCCCTTTATCATATCATGGTACTATTTTATCATACTCAATGTATAATAGAAGCTTTAATAGGATTCCTCCGGAATACTTGTAAAAACCTTCTCTTGATTGTCTTCTGTTTTTCTTAACTTTGCCACCGTCCAAAGGGATATCATTGTTACAATGCACTCTGTTGCAACAAAAGCCAGCCATATGCCTGTCATTTCCCAAATGCTGCTTAATAAAAATACCATTGGAACAATAAGCACGCATCCCCGTGCCATAGAAATAGCAAAAGCCTCCTTTGCATGCTCAGAGGAACTCAAATACATAGTCATAATGATGTTTATTCCTGCAAAGAAAAAGCCAATAAAATATATAATCAATCCTTCTTTTGCAATTCGGGCGATTTCAAAATTCCCATCACTATTAAATATTCCAACAATAAAGTTTGCATTGAAATACATTCCTAAATACATAATGGATGCAATGGTGAGGGAAGTAATTACTGCATATTTTAGCACTTTTTTTAAAACCATATGATCTTGTAATCCATATCCATAACTAACAAGAGGCTGCATGCCCTGGGCAATTCCGATAAATACCGAGACTCCTACCAAAGCTATATTTGCAACAATTCCATAGGAAGCAACCCCTAAATTCCCCTTAAGATTTAAAATCACCAGATTAAAGGTGATAAGTACAACAGCAGAAGAAACCTCCGTAATAAAAGCAGACAAGCCTAAACTAAAGATATCAAAAATATTTGACCAATTCATGTTACAGGAAATATATCTAAACTGAGCTTTTCCCTTCCTAAAATGCAATAGCAGTATACCAATACTTATGATCGGTGCCAGACATGTTGCAAAAGCAGCGCCAAACATCCCCATCCTTAGAGGGAACATAAATAGATAATCCAATATTATATTTGAAAAGCTACCTGTTAACATCGCAGTCATAGATAAATTCGGGTTATGATCATTGCGTACAAATGCAAGCATAATATTGTTTATAATAAAAAAAGGTGTAAAGCATAGTATGGTTGTTAAATAGGTTTTAGTCAAAGGCAGTGTAGTTGTATCAGCTCCTAAAATAACTGCTAAATTTCTTGAACCGAATATACCAATGCATGCAAAAACTGCACCAATCAAAACACCTAACTTCATACAGGTCGTGAATACTGCATGAGCCTTTTCATCATCATTTTGGGATTTTAAAATACTGTATCTTGTTGCACCCCCAATCCCAATCATCAGCCCTATGCCGTGGATTACACTATAAATAGAAATAGAAAAATTCAGTGCTGCAATTCCCGTTGCTCCCAACGCTTTTGCTATAAAAAAAGTATCCGCTAAAATATAACAGGAAAGACCTATCATTCCAAGGATATTCAAACTAACATATTTTGCAAAATCTTTTAAGATATAATTTCCCATATGCTTCTCCTTTCAAAACAAATAAAAAGGCGTCCTAAAAACATCCCTTCTAAGACCTAACGGAATGCTTCAGAACACCATAAATTCTTTACCCGGTGGCAAAGAACAGGCTTTTCATAACTATTCAATTCATAACAATATTAGTACAGGTTTAAGATTATGTCAATACTACGTCACTTTTTCCCTTTTCCATAGTATTATATATTAAGGAATATTATGGAAGGAGGAGCTACCGTGTTATCGAGACAAGATTTCATTAGGGTTTCTATAGAGATAAACCTTTTTTTCCAAAGAATCATGAAAGAGCATTTATTTTTTATAGAAACCAATCTACAACCAGTTAATCCAGCCTTTATTTCAAAAGCCAATATGCTGAAGCAGAAATTTGAACAACTTCTGTTAGAAACAGTACATTATGCTAAAGGAATTGTATCTGAGGAGGCTATTAAATCCAATGAATATGTAACGCCTTATACCCTAAAGGCTGAAGAAGTCACTTCAAGATTGACCGGAGCAAGTATTAATACAAATATTACCAGATGCGAGTATGCATTGGTAGATATGCCAAGACACCATCGTGATGAATGGTTAGAAAATGTAGTATATGATTTAAATAGAAAATCTTATTACCTGCTTAAAGAAGTCATTGCATTTAAAAAGCAACTATTTGCACTCTCCACAGAATGTAAAATCTTTATAAGTTTATATCCCGAAATGTTAGAACATCTTATCCATGAAGCAGACTACTATCTGGATATATTAAAAGCTCTCCATGAAAGAAAACTTCCAATTAAAACCTTATGCGATGAGTTGAATTTCTGGAATCATACCATGGGTGAGCATGCTCAATTTATTGATGGCATGTTAGATCCGACAGAAAGAACTCTCAAAAAAATTGCAGAAGCCTCTGTGAAAGAATTTGAAAAACTTACAGAAGAATGTGCTAAAACACCTGAAAATCAAATGATTCATAAGAATCTGCAGACTACGGAAGCCATCAGGGATTTTAAACGCCAATCAACAGAAGGATTATTAAAATGCAAAATCAAATCCATTATTCCTCCTTTGTTAGCAGACCATGTATTACGAGAAGCCAATCATTATTTAAAACTGTTAGATATGCTTAAATGTTAATAAAATAGATTATCATAAAAATTAAAACGCCTCCCAGTAGTAATACAAACTACCAGGAGGCAAACTGATTTCTAAATCCTATTCTTTATAAACGAGTGCTTTATAAGCTTCTAAATGCTTGATAGGTTCTAACTCTTCATCATTTATTATATGTTTGATAAATTTGGGATATAGCTTTACAGCTAAACTTAAATCTTTCATAACCTGTTCGTATTTTTTTACATGAATGTATATACACGCTCGATTATAATATAAAAATGCTGATTGTCTATTATAATAAATTCCTTTCGTCAGAATTTCTATGGCTTTCTCATATTCTTCTTTTTCTTTATATAGAATAGCCAAATTAAGATAGCTATAAGGATATTCAGGATTAGATTTTATACTTCGTTGATAATATACTTGAGATTCTTCTATTCTTCCCATTTTTTTCAGTATAACGCCTATATTAAATAATGGAATATAATGATCTTCTTCTATTAACAAACTTTTTTTCATATATTCCAGCGCTTTTTGGTTTTCACCCAATTCTTCATAAATAGATCCCATATTCACATAAGCCCAGAAGTCATCCGGTACGAGTTCTAATACTTTTTTATAATATTTTATTGCTTGTTCTTTTTGCCCCAGCTGATCATATACATTGGCTGCAAAAAAATATGCTCTATCATAGTCCGGATCAAGCTCAATGGCTTTTTTATAATATGCAAGAGCTTCCTCATAATGATTTCGCTCATCATATAAAACGCCCAAACCATAGTATGCCCTTGCTTCATTGGGATCGATTTCTAATATCTTCAGAAATTTTTCCTTCGCCAGTTGTTCTTCCCCTAACTCTTCATACAATAATCCCATATCTAAAAGAAGATCTATATCTTTTTCGGCTTCTTTAAATTTTAATGCTTTTTTATAAAAATCAAGAGCTTTATCTAACTCTCCCATCTCTTCGAATTGATTCCCCAAATTTTTATAATTATTAATTCTATAGTAATTGCTGTTCATTGTTCTTCCTCTCTTTTATCCTTAATCATGCTTATTCTATCATATCTTTCAAAACAATTCCAAGAAAGAATTTCGCTTGGAAATTCTCACACCGAGCGCAGTCGTAAAAATGTAGATTCAGTGTACTATGAGTGAATCATTCGATACTTTTTGTATTAAAAAAGTCGAGTATCCTTACAATAATTTTGGTAGTATAGAACTATGAAAGGAGGGAAACACATGGTAAGCGCATTAAATCACGTGATTGACTATATCGAGGAAAATCTTACCGATGAGAATTTATCCCTTGAAAAAATTGCAGAAATTGCTGGAGTTTCAGACTATCACTTCAGAAAAATATTTTTCTATCTTTCAGGTTTGACTCTGAATGAATATATCAAAAATAGAAAATTATCTGAAGCAAATAAGGATTTGTTAAGGGGAGAAAAAGTAACGGATGTTGCATTTAAATATGGGTATCAGTCGGTGGATGGTTTTACTCGGGCATTTAAAAAATGGAGTGGATTCTTGCCCTCTGATGTAATCAAAAATGGAATAAGTAAATCTTTTCCCAAACTTTCATTTATAATAACCGTAAAAGGAGGAATTTCTATGGAATTTAGAATTGAAGAAAAACCAGCATTTAACATTGTAGGTGTTAGCAAACGGGTTCCCATGCAGTTTGAAGGTGTAAATAACGAGATTCTAAAACTGGCACAAAGTATAACAGAAGAACAAAGAGAAGAAATGCATGCACTTCAAAATATAGCACCTTACGAAGTAGTTAATGCTTCTTATGATGCTGACTATAATTTCTTAAAAGAAGAAGGCTATTTAACCCACATGATCGGTGTCTTGACCACCGAAAATCAAATCAGTGACAAATTAGAAAAAGTATCAGTTCCAGCTGGTACCTGGGCAGTATTCCCAAATGAAGGACCTTTTCCTTCTACCATGCAGGAAACAATGGCAAGAGTTTATTCCGAGTGGCTTCCTACTTCGGATTATGAAGTAATCAATGTTCCTAATTTTTCTTTTACTAAAATGAACGAACACAAAAAAGGGTACGCTTATTGCGAAATTTGGGTTCCTGTTAAGAAAAAAGGAAGCAATTAAATATTCGTTTATAAACAGAAAGACATTTGTCCTTAGACAAATGTCTTTCTTATTCTTATTTGATTCTATTCTGCTAATTCTAAAGCAATTTTCATCATATTTGTGAATGAATTTTGTCTTTCTTCAGCGGTAGTTTCTTCTCGGGTTTCTAAATTATCAGACACGGTAAGCAAACAAGCCGCATTTTTTCCAAGAACCTTTGCATTATGGAAAAGTGCAAAAGCCTCCATTTCTACTGCTACGCAACCATGCTTCTTAAAAATTTCTTTATATTCTCCTGAATTTTCTCTATAAAAAACATCAGAAGAATGGATTCTTTCTATATGTATTGGTATACCTAATTCATTTGCAGCGTTTATTAATTTTTGATTTAACTCTGGACTTCCTTCGATAGTATCTCCTTCATATCCTCCCTGTACTTTAGCATAGCTGGATTCACTCCATGCATCCTTTGCTAAAATAACATCATATAATTTTACATCAGGAGTATATCCCCCACAGGACCCAATTCTAACGATATTTTCTACATCATAAAATTTGAAGAGCTCATAGGAATAGATGCCTATACTGGGCATACCCATTCCACTGGCCATTACGGAGATTCTTCTTCCTTTATAATTTCCTGTATACCCAAAAATATTTCGAACACTGTTAAACTGTTTTACATCTGTTAAAAATGTATCCGCGATAAACTTTGCTCGTAGTGGATCTCCAGGCATTAACACAGTTTTCGCAATTTCATCCTTATTTCTTACTTCAATATGTGGTGTTGGTATCATCACATTTCCTCCTTATTGAATTTTATCTTATGCAAGTCTGTTTCTGTGTCATATGAGCCACGATTTAGAAATGCATTATTACTTATAGTATACCAAATTCTATCATATTCAGTATAGATTTTGAATACAAAAATAATATTATTTCACACTACTGTTTAATCTTTGATTAAAATTTCCATTGACAATTTTGATATGGTTATAATTTGTCCAATTACCATAAATTTAGACGTGAAAGTAGCCAGT
>JGI24712J26585_10001379_pt1 | contig 20757 bp, 16 predicted proteins | sample BioPla3DNA2_FD_26585 | JGI IMG/M metagenome (IMG submission 26585) | reverse complement strand
AGGAATCTTGTTTTCATTAGCTGCAGGAATAGCTGCTTTTGTATTGCCTGATGTAGCTGGTCCTAATAAAACTACAGCACCATCTCTAGCTAATCTAGCTGATACGTTTGCTGATTCAGTATCTGAGGATTTGTTGTCCATAGTCATTATTTCTAACTCTTTTCCTAGAATACCACCTGCATCATTGATTTCTTCTAAAGCCATTTGAAGTCCATCATTTAAGTCTACACCATAAGAAGCTACTGCTCCTGTTAGTTCATAGTTTACTCCAACTTTTATAGTATCTGCTCCACTTCCACTACTTCCTGATGTTGATGTTCCTCCACTATTACCAGAATTACTTGAACATCCAATCAATAAACTAAATACTAATACCATTGATAAAGCAACCAATAGTCTTTTTTTCATTTTTACACTCTCCTTATAATTATAATTTCTGATTTCCCCTAATTAGGAAATTAAAAAGCCTCTACATGTACTTACGTACACGTAGAGGCAATATCTGCGTTACCACTCCACAACATAATTATCTCACGATAATTATCTCATTAGGTTCTTAAATGAACTAAAAACCTTAGCCTTTTAACGGGGCTTNACGTTACAGCTTACTTAGTTTCAGCCATACAACTCCAAAGTGACAGTTCCCTANAAAATCAATGCTAGCTTCCACCTACACCAGCTCTCTGTAATTGATTATACTTATAGTTCACGCTTTTTCATTGTTTTGTTATTAAGTTCTTTTTCTTGCAAGATTCGTAATATTAATCTAATATAGCATGATTAAAAAAATATGTCAATAGTTTTTTGTTAAGTTTTATTAATAAATATTAATGATTCTTTATAGTTGTTAAGGCCTTTCATACTATGGAGATGTATTTATTATATCCATTAGTTTATTCTTGTCTTTTATTATTATGACTTTATTTCCTCTAAATTCAATAATTGAAAGGTCTTTAAAAGAGTTTAATTTTCTTGTCATTGTTTCCCTAGATATTCCTGCATAGCTCCCCATTTCCTCCCTATTTATGGAAAGCTCCAATTCTATGCCTTCATCAGTTTTTTTACCAAAATCATCTATAAGATCAATTAGCAAATTTGCAACCTTTGCATCTACACTTGATGCAGTAAGCCTAGCTATCAAATCTTCTGCCCATCTAATTCTTTCATAGGCTTTTTCTAATATTTTTAAGGTAATATTTGGGTTTTTTATAGCAATTTCATCAAATTTACTTTTAGTCAAGGTGCTAATAATAATCTTCTCTAATGCTTCAGCATTGTATTTGTATTCATCTTCTTTCAATAGATTAAAGGCCCCAACAAAATCTCCTTTTGAATATATATATAATATCTGTTCTCTACCATCAATTGTATAATTATATATTTTCATCTTGCCAGAGCAAACAATAAACAATCTATCTGCTTTATCTCCAGTGCTAAAGATTTTTTCGCCTTTTTCATAGCTCTTGAAAGCTATTCCTTCAGAAATCATATCTAGTTCCTCGGCATTTAAGCTAGACAAGAGGGGTACATTATTAAAGCATATGTTTTTTTCACATATTGGACAGTTTTTGCAAATCGATATTTTTATCACCTACCACTTTAAACTATTATATGATTTTCTTTTGCTTTGTTGCTTTTTCTTTTTCAATTATTAACATTTCTAATAGCATTTCCTGATATTCCATTGCTTTATTAGGATTCATCTCAGGCACATCTTTTAGGGTATATTCTATACCAAGATCATCATATTTTTCAAGACCCATTTTGTGATAGGGTAATATTTCTATTTTTTCAATTCTGTCTGCTAAATGTCCTATATTTTTAAATAACTTTATCATTGCTTCTTCATTATCTGTTATTCCAGGAACCATAACATGTCTTATCCATAGCTTGCCTTTGAAATTTTCAAGATAGGTTAAAAATTTATAAAAGCCACCCATAGAAAACCCTGTGACTTCTTTATAACCTTTAGTGTCAAAGTGTTTTATATCTAGTATTAATGTATCCACATATTTTAGGATTTTGTTAAAATACTTTTCATTACCATAACCACTAGTATCTACAGCCGTGTTAAAACCATTCTTCTTTAATAGTTTAAGGGATTCTAACAAGAATTCCCCTTGAAGTAGTGGCTCACCACCTGAGAAGGTGATTCCTCCACCTGATCTGTCATAGTACTTTTTATATCTTCTTCCTATATTCAATACTTCTTCTGGTGTAATTTCCTTGTTGGAAAACATTGTTTGACTATCTGGATTGTGGCAATATGCACACCTAAGGGGACAGCCTTGTAAAAATATTACCGTTCTTATACCTGGACCATCCACTAAGCCCATAGTCTCTATTGAATGTAGTCTTCCTTTCATTATTATCACCTTTCTTTTTAAGATAAACCTGAGATGTTTGCTATCCTTCACCCATAAACTACAAAGGGTACAACCTGTATCACATATGAAGTTTCAGCTGTACCCCATTGTTTACTATGCTACCTGGTGGAAGGTTCTACTGATTACCTCTTTCTTTTGTTCTAGGGTTAATCTGTTGAAATGTACTGCGTATCCTGATACTCTTATTGTCAATGTTGGGTATTTTTCAGGATTTTCCATTGCATCTATTAGCAATTCTCTATTTAGAACATTAACGTTTAGGTGGAATGCTCCTTGTTCAAAGTATCCATCCATAATGCCAACTAAATTATTTATTCTGTCTTCATCTGTTTTTCCTAATGCATTTGGTACTATTGAGAAAGTATTTGAAATACCATCTTGGCATACATCTTTATATGGTAACTTAGCTACTGAGTTAAGGGATGCTAAAGCTCCATTTTCATCTCTACCATGCATTGGGTTAGCTCCTGGCGCAAATGGTTGCCCTTTCTTTCTACCATCTGGTGTAGAGCCTGTTTTCTTACCATAAACAACATTTGATGTTATTGTAAGTACTGATAAAGTATGTTCAGCATTTCTATAAGTCGGAGTCTTCTTTAGTTCATCGCTAAATCTAGTTACTATATCAATAGCTATACTATCTACTCTGTCATCATCATTACCGTATTTAGGGAAATCCCCTTCAATTTCAAAATCCACTGCTATTCCATTTTCATCTCTAATTGGCTTTACTTTTGCGTATTTTATAGCACTCAATGAGTCTGCAACTATTGAAAGTCCCGCGATACCAAAGGCCATATATCTATGAACATCTGAATCATGTAATGCCATTTGACCTTTTTCATAAGCATACTTATCATGCATATAGTGAATTGTGTTCATTGTATCCACATACAATTCTGCTAATTTTTCCATTACCTTTTCATAGTTTTCCATTACCTTGTCGTAATCTAATATTTCATCTTCTATTCTTTCAATTCCATCTATTACCTTGATTATATTGCCATTTTTATCCTTCTTAATTTCATCAACACCACCGTTGATTGCATATAATAAGGCTTTCCCTAAATTTGCCCTTGCGCCAAAGAATTGCATATCCTTACCTATTCTCATGGCTGATACACAACATGCAATTGCATAGTCATCACCATAGACAGGTCTCATTAGATCATCATTTTCATATTGGATAGCACCTGTTTCTTTACTCATCTTTGCACAGTATTTTTTAAATCCTTCAGGCAAATCATTGGACCAAAGAACAGTCATATTTGGTTCCGGAGCTGGTGTAAGAGTTTTAAGAGTATGAAGGAATCTAAAAGCAGTTTTAGTAACTAATGTTCTTCCATCTAGTCCCATTCCACCAATTGATTCAGTAACCCAGTTAGGATCCCCTGCAAATAGTTCATTATAATCAGGAGTTCTTAAGTGTCTTACAATTCTTAGTTTAATTACAAATTGATCTATTAATTCTTGGGCTTCAACTTCTGTCAGAGTACCATTATTTAAGTCTCTTTCAATATATATATCTAAGAATGTAGTATTTCTTCCTAAGGACATTGCTGCACCATTGTTTTCTTTTACTGCTGCAAGGTATCCTAAATATAAGAATTGAACTGCTTCTCTTGCATTTGATGCTGGCTTGGATATATCAATTCCGTAAGATGCAGCCATATCTTTTATCTCGTCAAGGGCTCTTATCTGCTCTGATAATTCTTCTCTATGTCTTATGGTTTCTTCATTAGCAATTCCCTTAATATTTTGTTTATCCATAATCTTTTGTTCTATTAAGTAGTCAATTCCGTATAGTGCTATTCTTCTATAATCACCTATGATTCTTCCTCTACCATAAGCATCTGGTAAGCCAGTCAATAGTCCCACAGTTCTTGCTCTTCTCATCTCACTAGTATATGCATCAAATACACCTTGGTTGTGGGTCTTTCTGTAATTATTGAAATGTTCCTCTAATCCATCATCCATTTTTGCACCATAGGCCTTTAATGAATCATTTACCATTCTGTATCCACCATATGGGTTTACAATTCTTTTTAGAGGCTCATCTGTTTGTAGTCCTACTATTACTTCATTATCCTTATCTATATAGCCTGGTTGGTAATTATTGATACCAGAGAAGCAAGTTGTGTCTATTTTCACTTGGCCTGTTAGAACTTCTTCCTTTATCAATTTTTCCGTTTTATCCCATAGCTTTTTTGTCTTAGGTGAAATGCCTACTAAAAAGTCTTCATTGCCTTCATAAGCTTTATAGTTTTTAACTATGAAATCACGTACATCTATATTTTCATTCCAATTACCTTTTATAAATCCTTCCCAACTTTTCATATTATCTTCCTTTCTATATCAACAGAGAAGTTTCTTTTCTTGTCTTTATTATACAAGGGCTCAAATATTTAAGCAGTGATTCTGGTCACAATTTCAAAAGCAATTCACAATGGACAATTTGTAAGCAAAAGGCAAGCAAAAAGAACCGTCCCCTGTGCTTGGGCTGAGCACAGGGGACGGTTCTTTTTGCTTTTTATGAATATATAATGTGGTCTAGGTAAATCATAATCATAAAATATATATAAAGAGGATGGATATTATGAATATTGACTTTATAAATGGAATGTCTAAGTCTTATTGGATTGCTTCTAGAAATGAAACTAATTATCCTAGTTTAGAAAATGACATAGATGTTGATGTTGCAATTGTAGGTGGTGGAATGGCAGGGGTATTGTGTGGGTATCAGCTCCATAAGGAGGGGTTAAAGATCGCTATTCTTGAAGCTAGTAAGATCCTTAATGGGACTACATCCCATACTACTGCAAAAATAACTTCTCAACATGATTTGTTCTACAATAAACTAATTAATTCTATGGGCGATAAGTTAGCTAAGCAATATGCAGAAGCAAATGAGATGGCTATTAATGAGATTAAAAATATTGTTGAAGCAAACAATATTGACTGTGGATATTCTACACAGGATTCATATGTTTATACACAGGAAGATGATTTTGTTGCACAGATCCAAGATGAAGCCAAGGCTGCATCGACCTTTGGTATTAAAGCCAGCTTTGTGAATGAAATTCCACTGCCTATTAAAATAAAGGCGGCTGTGAAATTTGAAAATCAGGCTCAATTTCACCCGGGAAAATTTCTTATGGCTTTAGTTGAAAAAATGCAAAAGCTTGGCGTTCAAATATACGAAAACTCAAGAGTAGTAAAAATTGATAAACATGTAATGGACAGCTATATATTAACAACAATAGACAATAAAAAAATAAAGGCAAAAAAGGTTATAGTTGCCTCCCACTATCCATTTTTCAACAAGCCAGGGATCTACTATTCAAGAATTTATGTTGAAAGGTCCTATATCATAGCAATTAAAGCAAAAGAAAAGTTCCCAGGCGGTATGTATATTTCTGCAGAAGAAGCTACTAGATCCTTTAGAGGACTAGATACTCAAGATGGTGAACTAATATTAGTTGTTGGGGAAAACCATAAAACAGGTCAAGCTGAAGACACTAGTCAATATTATAGGAGACTTTTATACACTGCTAATGAATTATTTACTGTTGAGGATGTGCCTTATTGGTGGTCTGCACAAGATTGTAAGACTGTAGATGAAATCCCTTATATTGGTCAATTTACTCCTGAATATAAAAATCTATATCTTGCTACTGGATTTAAAAAATGGGGTATGACCCATAGCATGGTCTCATCTTTATTGATTAAAGACCTGATTATAAAAGGGAAAAGCAAATGGCAAGAAGTATATGATCCATCTAGAAAAACAATCATGCCTTCATCTAAAAACTTTATTATAGAAAATGCAAATGTTGCTAGTAATTTAATTGAAGGAAAACTCTCTAAAGGAGAAGATGAGCTTAATATTAAAAGTAATGAAGCTCAATTAATTAAGATTGAAGGTAAACGTGCTGGAGCTTATAAGGATGAAAATGGGGATTTACATATTATAAACACCACATGTACCCATATGGGTTGTCAAACCAACTGGAATAATGCCGAAAAATCATGGGATTGCCCTTGCCACGGCTCTAGATTTAATATTGATGGAAAGGTAATAGAAGGACCTGCTGTAAAAGATTTGAAATTTGGAGAGGATGTCAATACACTGAAGAAACTTATACAAGAAGAGTTTTGATATATATATAGCTTCTTTTTTAGTCAATCTACTTTAAAGCTTATTCAGTTTTGATTATTGTAAAAATATGATATGATATTTATTGTGATAAGATAATCAATAAAGGAGGGGTTTTATGAGAATTAAAGAATTAGCTGAAAAGTATGATGACTATATTATCGAGCAAAGACGTTGGTTCCATGCTAATCCTGAGCTTAGTTTACAGGAAGAAAATACAACAAAACATATAGTCGAAGAATTAGAGAATATGGGCATTGAAGTTATTTCTTTTCCTGATTATTATGGATGTGTAGGCATTATAAAAGGTGGAAAACCTGGCAAAACAGTGATGCTTCGTGCTGATATTGATGGTCTACCTGTAGAAGAGCATACTGGCCTTCCATACGCTTCAACTAATGGAAACATGCATGCTTGTGGTCATGATACTCATATGGCAACACAATTAGGAGCAGCTAAGATATTAGTTGATTTAAAGGACGAGCTAGAAGGTACTGTAAAACTTCTGTTCCAATCAGGTGAAGAAGTCGGTCATGGTTCCAAGTATTATGTTGAAAAAGGATATTTAGACGATGTTGATGCTGTTTATGGAACCCATATATGGTCTGGCTTAGAGGCTGGTAAGTTTAGTCTTGAGCCTGGTGAAAGAATGGCTTCTTGTGATACTTTTAAGATAATTGTAGAGGGAATATCATCCCATGGTTCAGCTCCACACTTAGGAAATGATGCATTATTTGCTGCAGCTTCCATTGTTATGAACATCCAGTCCTTTGTAAGTAGAAGATTAGACCCACTTGAGTCTGCTGTTGTTTCTATTGGCACTATAAATGGTGGTCAAAGGTTTAACATTATTGCTAACCATATTGAAATGGAAGGTACGACTAGAGCATTCAATAAGAATGTAAGGGATGTAATCGAAGATGAACTTAGAAAGATAGTTGAAAATACAGCAATAGCTTTAGGTGTAACTGCTAAGCTTGAGTACAATTATTTGACAGATCCTGTTGCAAATAATGATGAGACTTTAAATAGTATTGTACAAAATGCCGCTGTTAAGCTTTATGGGGAAGATGTCCTTCAACCAATGACAAAGGTTATGGGGGCAGAGGATTTCTCACATCTTATGAGTATGAAAAACATACCTGGTTTCTTTGGATTCACTGGATGTTATAATGAAGAAATTGGTGCTATTCACAATAATCATAGTGATATGTTCTTAGTGGATGAAAGCGCATTGCATATGACTTCAGCCTTGGCAGCACAATTTGCATATGATTATTTAAAAGAAACAGCTGAGAAATAATTCTCAGCTGTTATTTTTATTTATTAATATTACTCATTGCCACGTCCACTTCCTAGATTTTGGGCAATACTTACCACTAAATAAATAGCAATTATTACTACGAAAATTGCTACCATGCCTTTCCACATAAGCTCTAAGGAAGCATAAAAATTATTCATCATATGATTTTCCTCCTATAACGAGGCTAACTACCACTATAAAGATGTGGTTAATATCCCCTTGTTATCATTATTATAATAGTGTAGGAATTAAGCTAATTATAACTCCACCTGCCACAACTGATGCTATCTGACCTGAAACATTTGCAGCTACTGCATGCATTAGTAAATGATTTTGTGAATCTGCTTCTAATCCCATTTTTTGTACTACTCTTGCTGACATAGGAAAAGCTGATATTCCTGCCGCTCCTACCATTGGATTAATTTTTTCTTTACTAAATATATTCAATATTTTTGCAAACAAAACTCCTGCTATTGTGTCAAATACAAATGCTAATAGACCTAAGCCCATAATTAAAAAAGTTTCAAAAGTCACAAATGTTTCCGCCTGCATACTTGCTGAAATCGTGATTCCTAAAAATAAGGTAATCAGATTTGCTAAAGCATTTTGAGCTGTATCTGATAATGAATTAAGTACTCCACATTCTCTTATTAAATTACCAAACATCAAAAATCCTACTAATGCAATTGAAGCTGGTGCGACTAATCCTGCAATAAAGGTTACTATTATAGGAAATAGAATCTTAGTTCTTTTTGTTACACTCTTAGGATTATATTTCATCCTAATAGCTCTTTCATTTTTTGTAGTAACTAATTTTATAGCCAAGGGTTGAATAATAGGAACAAGAGCCATATAAGAATATGCAGCTACTGCAATTGCCCCTATGTAATTGCTTCCTAGAATCTGAGATACCAGAATAGATGTAGGTCCATCAGCTGCACCAATTATTCCTATTGAAGCTGCATCTGTTAAATTAAAACCCAATAGTGTAGCTACTGTGATTGTTGCAAATATTCCAAATTGGGCTGCTGCTCCAAATAATAGTAATTTGGGATTTGCTAAAAGAGGACCAAAATCTATCATTGCTCCAATTCCAACAAATACATCTTTCAAACACATGAATTGAATTCATATATAGTATTCTATTTATTAATATTCTTATACCTTTCTATATTGGCATCGTTTAAAAATTCGTATGCATCATTAATCACCTGGAATTTTGTTGTTGCATCTGGGGCCTTATTTATATCTGGATGGTATTCTTTTGCCTTTTTTCTATATGCTAATTTTATTTGGTATTTATCTGCATCTGTTCCTAGTCCTAAGATTTGACAAGATTTTTCATATTTACTTACAAAATCCGTAGTTGGGTTTACATATGTTTGTCCGCCATATCCAGTGTACTGCCCACTTCCCCAATAGCCACCATAGTATTGTTGTTGGGACTTTTGGTATTCATTCCATTGTCTGAATCGTTCTTCCCACTGTCTTTGCTCTTCTTCTCGTCTCCTCTGCTGTTCACGCCTACGTTGTTCCTCTTGCATCCTTCTATACTTTAAACCATATTCATTGAATCTTTTCTTTCTATTTCTACCTTTGATTAAATCATCTGATAAATCAAATAAGTATTCAGTAAAAATATATTTTAAATATTTAAGCCAGGATACAAACTTTGTACCTAATATAGGAAATACAACAAAAAATAGCACTAATAAAAGTGTTGCTGGATTTAATAGAAAATAAAGTCCAAATGGACCCAAGAGAAAAATAAAAAGACATCCCCCTGCACCTATTAATGCCGCTAACCCACTTGATAGGGTTGCTACTACTGTAACGACAAAGTTTACTATATTTATTATTAAATCAAGTATGAAAGATATGCCCTCTGTTATTTTATGCAATCCTTTACCGATTATTTTTTTCATTAATATCCATCACCTCGTATTCTCATCCCTAAGAATTATATCAAGTCTTTATGAAGAGAATATTACATTTATCAATCTTTTTCAAATATTATTGCCAAATTAAAAAAATAAACCAAGTTTTTCACTTTATTTATGAATACTTGGTTTATTATATTAGTATATAGACAAAATTTCTCCTGCTGTAATCTTATTCTTTTTTTCATCTTTTTCATCTAATATGATTTCTCCTTGATTCATCATGAGTAATCTATTACCGTATTCTAGGGCATAATTTATATTATGGGTTACCATAATTGTGGTTAATTTTTTTTCTTTTACAATCTTTTCTGTTAATTTCATAATAATATCTGCCACTTTTGGATCTAAAGCCGCTGTATGTTCATCTAAAATAAGGTATTCTATAGGAGTCATTGTTGCCATTAATAGAGCCATAGCTTGCCTCTGACCTCCAGATAATTCTCCTACTCTTACATTTAGTTTATTTTCTAAGTCTAAATCAAGATCTCTTAATCGATCTTTATAAAATTCTATACGATTTTTTCTGATTCCCCTTGTTAAGTTATATGACTTCCCCTTATTATCTGCCAAGGACATATTCTCCAATACAGTCATATCAGTACATGTACCAACAGATGGTTCCTGATATACCCTTCCTATCTTGCTATATCTTTGAAAATCTTTTTTATTTGTTATATCTTCATTATCTAAGATAACTTGACCACTGTCTATTTCTAAACTGCCACAGATTATATTTATTAATGAGGTTTTTCCACTCCCATTGTTACCAATTACGGAGATAAAGTCATTTTTCTCTACTTTTAAATTGAAATCATGAAATAATTCTGATTCATGCTTGGTTCCCTTATTAAATGTTTTATATATTTTCCTTAATTCAAGCATCTACTTTCACCTTTTTCTTTTTACCTTCACTAAAAATTAAGATTAGCAAAAACAAAATTGCTGTTATTAGTTTCATATCGCTTGCCCTTGCAAACCTAATATCCATTGCAGCAGACATTGCAGCCTTATAAATTATAGAGCCAAATATGACTGATGTTGTAGCTTTTACAAATTTAATCTTTTTAAATACATTTATACCTATGATTACTGACGCTAAGCCCAATACCATTGCACCAGTTCCCATGGTAATTTCAAAAAAACCTTGCTGTTGCATCAAGATGCTGCCAGATAATGCAACTATTCCATTGCCTATAACTAAGCCTAATATTTTAATATTTCCATTGTCTTTTGCTAAGGTAGTTACTAATATTTCATTATTACCAACTGCTCTTAACAAGAATCCAGACTTTGTTTTTAAGTATAAGTCCAATATTATCTTTGTAGCTATTGTAATAATTGTTGCAATTATTATTACCTTGTACCTTAGTAAAGACTCAGGGAATATCATATCCATTGTACTATTTGAAAATATAGTATCTAAATTAAATATAGGTACATTTGCACTTCCTGCTATTCTAAGATTTATGGAATATAGACCAGTCATGGTTATTATTCCTGATATTAAGTCCCTAATATTAAATTTTACATGAATGATTCCTGTAACTAGTCCTGCAATAGCCCCAGCCATAAGTGCATATAAACAAATTATATAAGGATTGTGACCCAAGCTAATAGTAGCTACAAGGTCTCCTGTATTAGTCATTAAGTATGCAGTGACGGCAGCTCCCAAAGGGAAGCTTCCGTCTACTGTTAAATCCGGGAAGTTTAATATCCTATATGTTATATATAAGCCTAAGGCCAAAATGGCATAAATCATTCCTTGTTCTAGTATTCCTATAAAAATATCCATTATCTTCTCCTTATTACTCCGCTACATCCATCGCCCTATCCATGTATTCTTGTGCTAATGAAAGATTAAACTCCTCCATTACATGGCTATTTATATAAAGACTGCTTTTTTCTATTATTTCATAAGCTATTTCATCAGCTGTTTTTTCCCCACTTAATATTTGAGCTGCCATTCTTCCAGTTTGTTTTCCAAGCTCTACATATTCTATTCCTTCTGAAGCTATACAACCTAGTTTAACCTGCTCTATTTCACTTCCAAATACCGGAACACCCTTGGCATTTGCTTTTTCTAAAATTACTGGTAATGAGCCAACTACTGTATTGTCTGTTAAGTTTGTCATGGCATCAACTTGTGGCAATATCCTATCTACTGCTAGTGGTACATCTGCTGTAGCCGAAACTCCCATATCTACTATTTCAAAGCCATAGTTGCCTGCAAGTGCCTTATATTCTTCTATTGTGGAAAGAGAGTTTACTTCACTTGTAGTATAAAGTATCCCAATATTTTTCGCTTGTGGAAGCATGGCTCTAATTAATTTCAATTGAGCTTCAACTGGTAGTTTGTCACTAGTTCCTGTTACATTTCCTTCTGTAAGCATTGCTGCTACAGGATCTGTAACTGCTGTGAATACTACTGGTATATCTTTATCCTTTGCTGCATTAAATGAGCTTTGAGCTACTGGAGTTGCAATTGCTCCTATTAGATCAACTTTCTTAGATACAAAGCTTTGCGCTATTTGATTAGATATTCCATTATCAAACTGAGCATTTTCATATATTATTGTCAAATTTTCCCCTTCAATAAATCCTTCTTCTGCAAGTCCAGCTATGAATCCTTCCCTACAGTTATCAAGGGATGCATGCTCACCAAATTGTGTAATTCCTATTGTATATTGGTCTACTTCTATGTCTGTTGCCTGAGTATCACTACTACATCCTGTAAACAAGCCTATTGCTAATATTAAAACAAGTCCTATTATTATCTTTTTCATTTTTATTTCCTCCTAGTTATATTGTTTTTTATCTATAGCACCACCAACCATTATCCATAAAACCATCTCCTTTTCTTTCATTGACTAGTCTAAAAAGTAGCAGTCAAATAAAAAAGTCCCAAGTTTTTGCATTCACAAAAACTTGGGACGAAATATCTTTTCGCGGTACCACCCAATTTGGCTTCAAAAGAAACCCACTTAAGTCACATACTATCATATGTGCCGCTTCTTAACAGGTGCGGTACCCGTCAGCTCCTACTTTATACATTTCAGGCTGCCCTCAAAAGTCCATTCAACAAATATCTATATATCGCAATTTCACCACCAGCGACTCTCTTTTATATAGGAGAATTTGTCTACTACTCTTTTTCAAAGGTTTAATTCTTATATGAAGCTTAGTTTATAATAATTTATTAAAATTGTCAATATCTATTTTAATTTTAATCATCATTTCCGTTTAATATCCTATACAAAAATTCTTTTGTTCTCTTTTCTTTTGGATTATTAAAGATTTCTTCAGGCTTTCCTTCTTCAGCTATGACACCTTTATCCATAAATATAACCCTATCTGAAACTTCCCTAGCAAAGCCCATTTCATGTGTAACCACTAGCATGGTAAGTCCTGATTTTGCAAGGTCTTTCATTACCTTTAGTACCTCTCCTACAGTTTCCGGATCTAATGCACTTGTTGGCTCATCAAAAAGCATAACATCGGGCTCCATAGACAATGCTCTAGCAATGGCCACACGTTGTTTTTGCCCTCCAGAAAGCTGCTTTGGCATTGCATTAATATATTGTGCCATACCTACATTTTCTAAATATTGTAAGGCTATTTTTTCTGCTTCTTCCTTGTTTCTTTTCAGTACTTTTATTTGTCCAACGGTACAATTGCTTAGTACATTGTGGTTGTTAAATAGATTAAACTGTTGAAACACCATACCAAGTTTAGTTCTATAGGTATATATATTGTGCTCATCATCTAATATATTTTCTCCATTATATATTATTTCTCCACTAGTGGGTTTTTCTAGAAGGTTGATGCATCTGAGTAGAGTGGATTTACCAGAACCAGAGGATCCTATTATACATGCTACTTCTCCCTTGTTTACAGAAAAATCTATGTCTTTTAATACTTCATTGCTACCAAACCATTTGCTTAAATGACGAACCTCTATTACTTTTTCCATGGTTCCCACCTCCTACCTATCCCTATTCTTTTTATATACTATATCTTCAGGTCTCTCAACTTGCATTTGATTGCCAGCCATAATAAAATTCGCTGGCCCATCCATTCTCCGTTCAATACAGCGAAGTATTCTAGTAATTGTTATGGTCATTATTAAATATATAATACTTGCTATAAAGTATGGTTCGAAAAACCTAAATGTTGCTCCAGCTATAGATTTTGTTTGGAAAAATAATTCAGTAACTGAAATTACATTTAATACGGATGTATCTTTTACATTAATTACGAACTCATTTCCTGTTGCAGGCAAGATATTTCTAATAACTTGTGGCATAACTACATTTATCATTGTTTGCATATGGTTCATACCAATTGCATGTGATGCTTCAAATTGACCATTATCTATTGAAACTATTCCTCCACGAACAATTTCTGACATATATGCACCTGTATTTATGGAGACTATTAGAATACCAGCATATATCCTATTCATCTGTATGCCAAAAGCTTGAGCTGTCCCATAAAAAATCACCATAGATTGTACTATCATTGGCGTTCCACGGAAGAATTCTACATATATAGCTAGTAGTTTGTTTATAATTTTTAATACTGTTCTCTTTGTCCCCTTTTCAGGCATAGGAATTGTACGGACTATACCAACAAGTATTCCTATAATAAGACCTATTATAGTACCAATCATTGATATTAGAAGCGTCATTCCTGCTCCACGTAAGAACATTTGCCAGTTATTGGCGAATATATCTGCCATGAGTTGTAGGCTCATAAAACCCCTCCTGTTAAACACGTTAAGGGCTGTCCCACCATCATTAAGCGGGCCAGCCTCATATAACTAATTTATTGTGCTGCTGGTTGATTCAATATTGCATTATCCATTATTTCTTGTCTTTCTTCATCTGTAATTCCTGCAAGCACTTCATTTATTTGCTCTGTTAATTCGCTTCCTTTTACTATACCAACTGCTATAGCTGTATCATCTGGAGATGTTTCAAAGCCATCTTCAAATTCAACAAATGTAAAGTTTTGGTTTGCAGCTGATGCACTAACTGCCTCTGGACGTTCGGAAATGTATCCATCAATAATTCCTGATTCCAGTGCTACTCTCATAGCTGGGAAGTTATCCATTGCTGTTTCTTTTACTACTCCTTCTATTTGGTCTATTACTGTATAGTGGAAAGTATTTAATTGAGCAGTTACCTTAGCTCCACTGAAGTCTTGAATGGATGTAGCATTTTCATATGGTCCACCTGCTTTTACTACCATTACTAAGTCTGAATTATAATAGTTGTCTGAGAAGTCAATAGACTGAGCACGTTCAGCTGTTGGTGACATACCTGCTATAATTGCATCTATCATTCCTGATGTCAAAGCTGGTAATAGTCCATCCCATTCAATTTTAACAACAACTAATTCCTTTCCTAAACCTTCTGCTATTCTTTTTGCAATCTCAACATCATATCCTCCAGCAAATTCTTGAGCATCTGATATAGGTACTGCTCCATTAGAATCATCCATTTGTGTCCAGTTAAATGGTGGATATCCTGCTTCTAGTCCTACTACAAATGTATCCTTTTGAGTTCCTTGGCCTTCTGTTGCAGCTGGTGCTGACTCCTGTGTTGATGAACAAGCTGTAAACACAGGTACTAGCAAGATTGCTAATACTAGTAGTATTGATATTCTTTTCTTCATTTTATTATCTCTCCTTAAATTTTATAATATTCTTTTAGCTTAACAAAAAAATAACACCTAACAGGTATTGTCAGGTGTGAATTTACGTATAGTAAAAATTAAGACAATCCTCTCTCCTTTCTTACTCTTAGTGAGATAGCACAACATTACAGTACGAGTAAATACTGTAATGACAGTTCCATATTTATTAGATATGGTCCCAGCAACAGATTTTGGTATCTGAAGCTTCGGCGATTGCTCCTTTCACTATACTTCTTTGGATTCCGTCCTCCATATAGTTACTCTTAGAAACCGCACCTCTACCTCACCCAAAGGATGAGGATTTTTATTAACTTGTAATTAGTTCACTTACTTTTTAGTATGATAACATTAATATTCTTATATGTCAAGTTTTTATATTGACATTTTTTGCAACTTTCCTACTCTAGTTCTATACTTCCTGTGTTAAGTGCATAATATCTTCCACGGTTTTCCATTAGCTCATTATGGTCTCCTCGCTCGATAATCTCTCCCTGTTCAAGTACCATAATTGCATTTGAATCCCTTACTGTGGACAATCTATGGGCAATTACAAAAGTAGTCCTTCCTTCCATTAGCTTATCCATACCTTCAGATATTAGCTTTTCTGTTCTGGTATCAACAGATGATGTGGCTTCATCTAGTATTAATATTATTGGATCTGCTATTGCTGCCCTTGCTATGGAGAGCAGTTGCCTTTCCCCTTGTGATAAGTTTCCTCCATCTCTAGATAAGACAGTATCATAGCCTTGAGGCAAATGCTGTATAAAATAATCAGCATTGGCAAGTTTTGCTGCCTTTATCACTTCCTCATCAGAAGCATCTAGTCTTCCATATCTTATATTGTCTGCTACTGTCCCTTCGAATAAGTGTACATCTTGCAGTACTATACTCATTGTACTCCTAAGGTCTTTTTTATTAATCCTATTGATTTCCACTCCATCATATAGGATTGTTCCATTATTTATTTCATAAAACCTATTGATTAAATTTGTAATTGTTGTTTTTCCAGCTCCTGTTGAACCTACTAAAGCAATTTTCTGTCCAGGTTTGGCATAGATGTCTATATTCTTTAATACTTTTTGATCAGACACATAGCCGAAGTCAACATCCTTGAATTTTATATAGCCCTCTACTGGTACGTATTCAAACTTATTATCACTAACTGGTACCTTCCAGGCCAATTCCTTTTTGCCATTGTATTCCTTGACTAGCCTTACATCTCCATCATCTATTTCAACATCTTCATCTAATATGTCAAATATTCTCTCTGCCCCTGCTATTGCAGCAAACAGCATATTAAGCTGATTTGAAACATTGGTTATAGGCCTAGATATTGTTCTAGTATACTGTAAAAATGCTGCAATATTTCCAATTGTTAAGATATTTCTTACTACTAGTAAGGCACCTGCCATAGAAACTAATGCATATAAGACAAATGTTAAACTCCCCATTATAGGCATTAGCATTACACCATAAGTTGAAGCTTCTGTACTAGACTTTCTTAGCCTTTCGTTTCTTTCACCAAATTCTTCTATGGCACGTTCTTCATAATTGAATACTTTTACAACTTTTTGTCCTGACATCATCTCTTCTATATAACCATTCATTTCAGATAGTGTAGCCTGTTGAACACGAAAATTCCTAGCTGATTTCTTTCCAATAAATTTTGTCGCTAACAACATTACAATTAGCATTACTACCACAAGTAATGTAAGCAAAGGACTAATTATAAACATAATTACAAAGGCCCCTATTATTGTAACTGCTGCTATTACTATCTGTGATACACTTTGTTCTAATGCTTGATTTAGTATATCTACGTCATTTGTAAAGGTAGACATTAATTCACCATGTGAATGGGTATCAAAATATGAAACTGGCAGTTCTTCCATATGAGAAAACATGTCTTCACGGATTTTATGAACAGTCTTTTGAGCAAGTCTTCCCATAAAGAGATTCCCTACATATTGTGCTAGGGATACGAATACAACTAACCCACCCATAATTAAGAGATATTTGACAAATAGAGCTTTGTCAAAATTAGTACCCAACAAATCTACTATAGGACTTAGCATACCATTGGCTAAAACCTGTGCAATTGAACTTACAAATATAAATACTAATCCTCCGTAGAATAAAGCTCTATTGAATTTAAAATAAGCGAAGAGTCTAATTAATGTTTTTCTAGCGTTCTTTGGCGCAACTCCACTGTTTCCTTTCATTCTCGTTCTCATTCTGAAATTGCCCCCTTTTTCTGCGATTCATATATTTCTCTATATATTTTTGATTCCTTCAATAGTGTTTGGTGATTTCCAAATGAATCTATTTCCCCTTCATGCATTACTAGTATTCTATCTGCATCTTGGATAGATTGGATTCTTTGACCTATAATTATAGTTGTAATATCTTTTAGTTCTTCCCTAAATACTTTTTGTATTTTAGCATCAGTAGTCATATCTACTGCACTTGTAGAATCATCAAGAATTAATATTTTCGGTGATTTAATTAAGGCTCTTGCTATAGTAAGCCTTTGTTTTTGCCCACCTGAGAAGTTTTCTCCACCTTGTTCAACCCTGTGGTCAAGTCCATCTTCAAATTCTGATACAAACTCCCATGCTTGAGAATATTTTAGAGCTTGAATAATTTCTTCATCTGTAGCATTTTCATTTCCCCACTTCATATTATCCCTTAGTGTTCCTGAAAATAGTACATTTTTTTGTAATACAAAAGCAACCTGATCTCTTAAGGCCTTAATGTCATATTCTTTAACATCTCTACCACCAACAATTACTTTTCCTCTTGTAGCATCATAAAGTCTCGGTATTAGTTGAACCAGGGTAGATTTTGAAGAGCCTGTAGACCCTATAATACCTAAAACCTCTCCTGACTTGATTTCAAAGTTAATATTTTTTAATACTAAGTCTGCACTTTTTGGATAACAAAAACAAACCTCTTCAAACTTGATTGAACCATCCATTAATTCTTGTTTTGCGTCTGGGATTTCAATTATTTCTGATTCTGTATTAAGAACTTCTACGATTCTGGTCACAGATGCAGAAGCCCTTAGTAACTGCATAAAGAACATGGACATTAGCATTAAGGAAATCATAATTTGAGTGATATAAGTTATAAATGATATTAATTCTCCACTACCCATTGTTCCAGCTAAAACCTGATAACCGCCAAACCACAAGGCAGCCATTATTGTACCGTAAATTATTAGAAAGAGTATTGGCATTAATAAGATAATAATAGAGACTGCCTTTAATGCTACATCTCTTAAATCATCATTTCTTTTCTTAAACTTTTCCTCTTCAAATTCTTCCCTATTAAATGATTTCACAACCTTTATACCTGTTAAGTTCTCTTGAATCATTGCATTTACCTTATCTACTTTTGTTTGAAATGCTAGGAATAATGGTCTAGCCTTAGACAAAATTGCAATTATAGATATAAGTGTAACAGGTATTGCAATCATAAATACCCTTGCTAGTGAGCTATTGATTTTTATAGCCATCATAAGTGCAAATATCATCATAAAGGGCGCTCTAACTGCTAGACGTAAAGTCATCATGGTAACTTGACCAAGAGTATTACAGTCATTAGTTAGTCTAGTAATCAAGGATGATACTGAAAAATCATCAAGATTTGCAAAGGAAAAGCCTTGTATTTTCTTAAACAATTCTTTTCTTACTTCCGATGCAAAACCGTACCCAGCTTTTGCTCCAACATGAGAACTTAATACACCAAATACCATTGCTAAAAGGGCTGAGCCAATCATAATAAGTCCTAATCTTAAAATATAATCTATATCTCTATTTGCTATACCCACATCTACTATTAATGACATAAGGTATGGAATAAAAATATCAGAAAACACTTCTAATATCATCAATATAGGGCTTGCTATAGCAAACAAAATATATTTTTTCATAAATGGTAGTAACTTCTTCAATATGGTCCTCCTTGTCAATTATTTTATTGTCAATCTATATACTATCAATTCTAATAAGACATTGTGAACATAATGTGACCTTATAGTATTTTTGTGTTTATATACATTTGTGGCAACATTATTATGCTATCTTAAATAAGCTACCATGTCAATTTATAAGCTTTTGCATTTGAAATCTAAAAAGATAATCTATCATGAATTTATGATAGATTATCCTAACTTAAGATATTTTACTTATTATATATAGACTTTACCTTCCTTACTGCTGCTATTCTTTCTTCTGCCATTATATCAGCCGCCTTGTATGTTGGGATATTATCTCTCTTAGCTATTGCAAATACTTTCTTACAGGAGTCATAGATTTTTGCAGCGTTTGCTAAAGTCTTTTCTCTATTGTATTTACGTCCTAGTATATCGTCAATTACATTAATAACTCCACCACTATTTACAACATAATCCGGAACATAGAGTATTCCTTTTTCATCAAGAATATCCCCATGTCTTGATTCTGCTAATTGGTTGTTAGCTGAACCAGCTATGATTTTGCATTTTAATTGTTCAATACTTGAATCATTTATTATGGCACCTCTTGCACATGGTGAAAAGACATCACATTCTACACCATATATTTCATCAAGGCCTACCCCTGTGGCACCTAGTTCTTCTTCAGCCTTTGCAATTGTTTCTTGATCCCTTGTAGTTACAATTAATTTAGCACCAGCTTCATGTAAAAGCTCTGCTAAAGGCCAACCAACAGCACCTAACCCTTGAATTGCCACAGTTTTCCCATTTATATCATCGCTACCATAAAGCTCATTTAGTCCTGCTTGTATTCCTTTAAAGACTCCAAAAGCTGTTACAGGAGAAGGATTTCCACTATTTTCTTCTAAACCTACTAGATAATTTGTTTCACGATTAATATATGACATGTCTTCTGTTGTTACATTCATATCTTCTCCAGTTATATATCTACCATTTAATCCTTCAACGAATCTACCAAAGGCCCTAAATAATTCCTCACTCTTAATCTTCTTTGGATCCCCTATTATAACTGCCTTTGCTCCTCCAATATCAAGTCCTACTGCAGCATTTTTATATGTCATGCCTCTGGCCAATCTTAATGCATCTTCTACTGCTTCTTCTTCTGTTTCATAATCCCAAATCCTAGTTCCACCAAGAGCTGGTCCCAATGTTGTGTCATGAATTGCTATTATTGCCTTTAATCCAGAGCTTTTATCTTGGCAAAAGATCAATTCTTCATAATCATATTCTTCTAATTTCTTAAATATTTCCACTAATAACTCCTCCTCATATAT
>JGI24712J26585_10001378_pt1 | contig 20798 bp, 18 predicted proteins | sample BioPla3DNA2_FD_26585 | JGI IMG/M metagenome (IMG submission 26585) | reverse complement strand
ACACACCCCACCGGGGGTGTGGTGAGGAGTGGTTTTATGAAAGTGAGTCAGAAGTTTTCTGTTACAGGAATGACCTGTTCGGCTTGTTCCGCAAGTGTAGAAAAGGCCGTAAGAAGGCTTGATGGAATAGATGAAGTTAATGTTAATTTACTTACGAACAGCATGATTGTTGAGTTTGACAATGAAGTTATAGACGATAACAGGATAATTAACGCCGTTATTGATGCGGGTTATGGNGCGTCACTTTATGCAAAGGAAATGAATAAAACAAGGACTGAAAAAAAGGTTAATACAACAGACGAAGAAATAAAAGGAATGAAGGTGCGGTTGATAATTTCAATTGTATTTTTGATTCCTCTTATGTATATTTCCATGTACCATATGTTTAATGAGTGGTTTGGTCTGCCAGTTCCATCCTTTGTGAACGCTGCATTTCATGGAACTGAGAATGGAATTACTTTTGCATTTACGCAATTTTTGCTGCTTATTCCGATAGTATATGTAAATAGAAAATACTTTGAGGTTGGGTTTAAAACACTTGCTAAGCGTTCACCAAATATGGATTCGCTGATAGCAATTGGTTCGTCTGCTGCTATTATCTATGGAATTTTTGTGATTTATAGGATTGGATACAGTCTTGGACATGGGGAAATGGGGACTGCTGAGCATTATCTGATGGACATATATTTTGAATCAGCGGGGACTATTTTAACTTTGATTACACTTGGGAAGTATCTTGAGTCGAGGTCAAAGGGAAAAACCTCTGATGCAATTTCAAAGCTGATGGATTTAGCACCAAAAACTGCAACAGTTTTGCGAGATGGACGGGAAGTGGAAATTCCCGTTGAGGAGGTTATTGTCGGAGATTTAATTCTGATAAGTCCGGGAGCGAGTATTCCTGTTGATGGCGTAATTGTTGAGGGAAGCTCTGTTGTTGACCAGTCAGCTTTAACGGGTGAAAGTATTCCTGTTGAAAAGGGAGTCGGCGATAAAGTTATAGCTGCTACGATAAATAAAAATGGTTTTTTCAAGTTTAGGGCTGAGAAGGTTGGCGATGATACAACTCTTGCACAAATTATTGAACTGGTGGAGAATGCAAGTGCCTCTAAAGCACCTATTGCGAAGCTTGCCGATAAGATTAGTGGAGTGTTTGTACCTATCGTAATTGGTATTGCTGTTATTTCAACAATAATATGGTTGGTGTTGGGGAAATCCTTTGAGTTTGCACTTTCCATTGGAATAGCTATCTTAGTAATTTCCTGTCCTTGTGCTTTGGGGCTTGCAACGCCTGTTGCAATTATGGTTGGAACAGGAAAAGGTGCATCGAATGGGATATTGATAAAGTCAGCTGAGGCTTTGGAAATTGCACATACTATTAAAACCGTAGTGCTTGACAAGACAGGAACCATAACTGAGGGTAAGCCTGAAATTACTGATATAGTTACATCTGAGGGAATAAGTGAACAGCACTTGCTTGAGATAGCTGCTTCAATTGAGAAACCGTCCGAACATCCTCTTGCTGATGCGATTCTTGAGAGGGCAGATGAGATGAATATTAAGGTAAGAGAGGTTGCTAATTTTAATGCCATATCAGGAAGAGGGATTGTTGCTACAATAGAAGGGAAGAAGTATCTTGCAGGAAATATAGCTCTTATGGAGGAAAATCAAATTAATGTAAAGGTATTTGAAAAGATAGCTGATGACTTTGCTGAGGATGGCAAGACTCCACTTTATTTTGCTGATGACAAAAGATTGCTTGGAGTGATTGCAGTTGCAGATGTAGTAAAGCCTACAAGCCGAGACACAATTGAGCAGTTTAAGGCTATGGGAATTGATGTAATAATGCTGACAGGCGATAATAAAAGAACTGCTGAGGCTATCAGAAGGCAGTTGAATATTGATAAAGTTGTTGCTGAGGTTTTGCCACAGGACAAGGAAAGTGAAATTCGAAGAATACAGGATGAGGGCAAGAGGGTNGTGATGGTTGGGGATGGAATTAACGATGCACCTGCTCTTGCAAGAGCAGATGTTGGAATTGCGATTGGTGCTGGAACGGATATTGCAATTGAATCTGCTGATATAGTTTTAATAAAAAGTGATTTGCTTGATGCCTTAACAGCAATTCAGTTGAGTAAGGCTACAATTCGTAATATCAAGCAAAACTTATTCTGGGCATTCTTTTATAACACTCTTGGTATTCCTCTTGCTGCAGGCGTATTTTATACAATGCTTGGTTGGAAGCTGAATCCCATGTTTGCAGCAGCAGCTATGAGTTTGAGTTCAGTTTTTGTTGTAACGAATGCATTAAGGTTAAGATTTTTCAAGCCTCATTTTGTAAATAGGAAAGGAGAATGATTGTGAAAAAGGTAATTAAGATTAACGGTATGTCATGTGGGCATTGTCAGGCTAAAGTTGAAAGGGCACTTGCAGGTCTTGACGGAGTGAAAGCAAAGGTTGATTTAAAGAAAAAACAGGCAGTAGTCGACTTTAGTGGAGATATAAGTGACCAAAAGCTTAAGGATACAATAACTGAGGCTGGCTATGAGGTAGTTTCGATTACAGAGAAAAAGGGATTGTTCGGCAAGTAGTCTTGCCGACTTTTCCTTTGAGGTCCATATGGAGGAATTAAAATGAAAGCAGATAATGTAAAGGTGACACGCCTTTTAAAAACAGCACGGGGACAGATTGACGGTATTCTNAAAATGATTGAGGAGGATAGGTATTGTATAGATATATCTAATCAGATTATGGCTACACAGGCTATTCTCAGAAGTGTAAATCGTGAGGTGCTTAATGCTCATTTAGAATCCTGTGTTAAGGACGCCTTTGAGAAGGGCGATGCAGATAAAAAAATACAGGAAATTATAGGCATGATTGAAAAGCTTTCGAAATAAGCCCTGATGATTTTATAAGGTAATGGTGCTTAAAATGAAAANACTAAAAAAATATAAAAATCCGATATTGTTTTGCTCAGTATTTTTTGTGGTTATGATGTCTACTGGGGTTGGCTGTATATTTAGGTTTCTAACAGGAATTCCATGCCCCGCCTGTGGCATGACAAGAGCGTACTTATCCCTGCTGAATCTTGATATTAAATCAGCATTTTACTATCACCCTTTATTTTTTCTTATTCCCATTGTAATTTATCTTATTGTGTCTGCTGATGAGGCGGATAAAAGGGCAAAAAGCAGGAAAAGCCTTATAATGCTGGTTATTATCATAATTTTCCTGCTAACATGGATTTATAGGTTATTTTTTATGGAGAATTCCCCTGTAACTATTGACATATCTTCGTGTATTGTGGTAAAATTAGTGAGTAAAATAATTAAGGGNGTTAGCTCATTATGAGAAGCAGGGATATTGTTCCAGCCGTTATTCTTACAATTATAACTTGTGGGATATACGGGATTTATTGGATGTCAGTTGTAAATGATGAATCCAAAAGAGCAGCAAATGATTCAACTGGTGCAAGTGGTATTACATTTGTTCTTTTGTTATTGTTCACTTGCGGTATTTACCCAATTTATTGGAATTATATGATGGGTAAAAGAATGCAGACTGCTATGCAAAATGCAGGCTTGCCAGCTGAGGATCGCTCAATTATATACTTAGTTTTGACATTAGTTGGTCTACCAATCGTTAATATGGTTTTAATTCAGAATGATTTGAACAAAATTGCCGAAACAGGTGTACCACTATAATTTACAGTACTAAAACTATTTTGCCAATAAAGCTCCTAAGAATTTTTAGGGGCTTTATATATTTTATAGCTATATACTTATCCAAAAGTTATATTTAAGGGCTATATTATTAATATTAGTTATATGTATATAACTGTTTAATATAATAGCTATGCTTGACTTTTTGGTTCATTGTGATATAATAGTTTTATGTAAATAAGTAATATTGCNGTAAGGAAAGAGGTGTTTGTGGAATGAAAGCGGCTGAAGCTATGGTAAAATATCTTGAACAAGAGGGGATAAAGGTCGTCTTTGGATATCCCGGAGCTGCTGTATGTCCATTTTATGACTATCTTTCAAAAAGCAGNATAAGGCATATTCTTGTAAGGCATGAACAGCATGCAGGACATGAGGCAAATGGTTATGCAAGAATCACAAATAAACCTGCTGTATGTATTGCAACCTCTGGTCCGGGTGCGATAAATTTAATAACTGCNATTGCTACTGCATATGCAGATTCTGTTCCAATGGTGATTATTACAGGACAGGTTTCTAGCGAGCAAATCGGACGCGATGTTTTTCAGGAGGCTGATGTAATCGGTGCGGCTGAGCCATTTGTTAAGCATAGCTTTTTGGTAAAGGATGCACAAACACTTCCAGAAACATTTAAAAAAGCATTTTATATTGCTGGAACAGGTAGAAAAGGTCCTGTTTTAATAGATGTTCCGATTGATGTTCAAGAGTCTGAAATTGAGTATTCATACCCTGAGTTAGTAAGTATGCGTGCTTATAAGCCAACATCAAAGGGAAATTCACTTCAGGTAAAGCGAGTTGCGGCTGCAATTGCAGAGGCAAAAAAACCGCTTATTTGTGTTGGTGGAGGAATAATTTCCGCTGATGCATGCAAGGAATTATATGCACTTGCTGAAAAGGCAGATATTCCTGTTGTTACAACAATGATGGGAAAGGGTGCAGTTTCCGGTTATGACAAGCGTTGTCTTGGTATGATTGGTATGCATGGCGTTTCCGCTGCAAATAAAGCTGTAACAGATTGCGATTTATTGATTTTAATAGGTGCGAGGGTTGGCGATAGGGCGGTCAGGTCCCCTGTTTTCCTTGCTAAAACTACGAAAATAATCCACATTGACATAGACCCAGCTGAGATTGGGAAAAATATTCCTGTTGATATTCCTCTTGTCGGGGATTCAAAAATTATTTTAAACCANCTTTTAGAGGTTGTTGAGGAAAAGGGTCATGCTGAATGGAATGAGCATCTCAATTCATTAAGAAAAGCACCTGTTTTTGAAGCAGCAGGAACAGGCTTTATTAATCCTAAGGAGTTTATCTCCAAGCTCTCAGATGCTGCTGATGAAAACACAATTTATGTGGCTGATGTTGGGCAAAATCAAATTTGGTCCTCAAATTTCTTTAAGGTTAAAAAAGGAAGATTCCTTACAAGTGGCGGTATGGGCACTATGGGATATTCCGTTCCATGTGCAATCGGTGCTAAGTTGGCATCTGAAAATTCGCCTGTAATTGCTGTTTGTGGCGATGGTGCGTTTCAAATGTCAATGATGGAGCTTGCTACTATAAAGCAACATAATATTCCTATTAAAATTGTGGTAATGTCAAATAAAAGGCTTGGCATGGTTCGTGAGCTTCAGACAAAGCTTTATAAAGATAATCAAGTCGCTGTAAGTTTAGAGGGGAGCCCTGATTTTATAAAGCTGGCGCAGGCATATGATATACCAGCTTTCCGTGTTACAGACGATAAATCTGCACAGGAGGCAATAGATAAACTTGTTAGAAATGATGGAGAACCTTTACTTGTGGAATGTATGGTTTCTCCAATAGAATCTACACTTTAGGAGATTAGGAAATGAAAAGAACAATAAGTATTCTTGTGGAGAACCATGCGGGTGTTCTGTCCCGTATTTCAGGACTTTTCTCAAGAAGAGGCTTTAATATAGACAGCCTTGCTGTTGGTGTGACAGATGACCCGAGTATCTCCCGTATTACAATTGTTGCAGATGGCAACGAATATACCCTTGAACAGCTTGAGAAACAGCTTAATAAGCTGATTGAGGTTATAAAGGTTAAAACACTTGAAAATGATGAATTGCTTGCAAGAGAGCTTATGCTTGTAAAGATTGTTGCGCCGTCCGAAAAGCGCTCTGAAATTGCAACTATTGTAGATATAATGGGTGCAAAGATTATTGATTTATCCCTTACAACCATGACTTTGGAGATTTCAAATACAAGCTTTCATCTGGCACGCTTTGAGGAATTGATTAAACCCTATGGCATAATTGAAATGGTCAGGACAGGAACAATAGCGATACAAAAGGGTGCTGATTCCATTTCAGTTAAAAAGCAGTAATACAACATTAGAAATTGTGCTGTATATATATTAAATTTTTGGAGGAATAAAAATGGCAAAAATCTATTATTCACAAGATTGTAATCTAAGTAATCTTGATGGTAAAACTGTTGCTATCATCGGTTACGGAAGTCAAGGTCATGCGCATGCATTGAATTTGCATGAAAGTGGAGTTAATGTAATTGTTGGCTTATATGAGGGCAGTAAGTCATGGGAAAGAGCTGAAAAGGCTGGATTGAAAGTTATGGTTGCAGCTGATGCTACAAAGGCTGCTGATGTAATCATGATTTTGATTAACGATGAAAAGCAGGCTGCTCTTTACAAGGAAAGCATTGAGCCAAACCTCACTGCTGGTAAAACTCTTGCTTTTGCACATGGTTTTAATATTCACTATGGTTGCATTGTTCCACCAGCTGATGTGGATGTAATTATGATTGCACCAAAGGGTCCAGGACACACTGTTCGTTCTGAGTATGTTGAGGGCAAGGGTGTTCCTTGCTTGGTGGCTGTTCATCAGGATGCAACTGGCAAGGCGTTGGATACAGCACTTGCTTATGCAGCAGGTATTGGTGGAGCAAGAGCTGGTGTACTTATGACAACATTCAGACAGGAAACTGAAACTGATTTGTTCGGTGAGCAGGCAGTACTTTGCGGTGGTGTTACAGCTTTGATGAAGGCTGGATTTGAAACATTGGTTGAAGCTGGCTATGACCCTGCTAACGCATATTTTGAGTGTATTCATGAGATGAAATTGATTGTTGACTTGATTTATGAGGGTGGATTTAGCAGGATGAGATATTCAATTTCAGATACTGCTGAATATGGTGATTATGAGATTGGTAAGAGAATTATTACTGATGAAACAAAGAAGGAAATGAAGAAAGTTCTTGCTGAAATTCAGGATGGAACATTTGCAAGAAGATGGATACAGGAAAATCAAAGTGGCCGTATTCACTTTAATGCGTGCAGAAGGCTTGCAAAGGAACATCAGCTTGAAGAAGTTGGTAAGGAGTTGCGCAAGCTATATAGTTGGAATAAAGAGCCACAGGATTAATTTGATACAAAAATATCTCCCCAATAAAGGGCGGTAGCCATAGAGAAGTTTTCCAGAAACTAATGGTTATTGACTTAACGGTGGCTAATGAAACTAACAACAGGCGTATGCAAGAAGAATTGCATATGCCTGTTTGTTTTTATCTATAAAGTCAAAACTAAAAATTAAAATTACTACCGAATGTATTCCACGTTGAGCCTTCTAATATATGGAAGCTATTTTTACATCGTTAGGAGTTATTAAATACATTTTAAAAAAGAATAACGTTTTTTTCGGAAGCAATAGCAGTAATTAACTTTTCAGAAATCTCCTTATTTTTAAGAAGATTTAATAATGCTTTCGATTCATCGCCTGCCATAATAACTCCCACGCCAAGAGTTGGTCTCAATTCTGGCATTTTTCTTAGAAGTGTCATTATCTCCATTTCTTCATCTTCATTCAAAGGGATTGCAAGTGTTTTTGCTGAGCATACTTCATAAACCTTTTTCTCAACAAAGGTTTCAATAGTTTCTAAGGAAGAAAGCACCTCTATTGGAAGGTTCTTAATAGTCTTTGACCAATGCAATTTGGCACATTCAGCATTAAGTTTTAATAGCTGTCTAATCTGCTTCGCATCGTTTTCATTGTCGATTAAATAGATTTTCAATTTCCTGCCACCTCCTTAATAGCTTTTTCTACTGCGGCAACACTTACATCTAATGTAATCAATTTTGCTCCATACTTATTACATACACTTGCAGCCAATCCATTTGGAGCACCTTTAATATCAGACGTTGTAAGCAAAACTTTTGTTCCTTCCTGTCCGGACAACTGATTCGGAATGTGATTGTTCAGTTGGTTGGTCATGTATGCAGAACCACCGCACTTACACTCAATAGATAAGGTCTCACCGGGTTGAATAGTAGTTCCGAACACTTCTATCGGATGGTCAGTATTATTTACTGCAACCACATCCGGGCGTGTTCCACCACTTTCTCCCTCAACGACACGTTGCTGAGCCTCTACATCAAAACCGGCTTCTGCAAGCACATCTTTGACCGCAACCTCCATTATTTGTCCCTTCAGAATACTAAGTTTTGCCTGTGCACTTCTAATTTCAGCAGGAGAGGCATCTGGGTCATTTAGAGTTTCAAGTGCGTCTAATTGACTCTGCCACAACTCAGCTTTTTCGGGATGCTTCTCCATCAACTCTTTGATTCCTTCAGGAGTTCCGATAATCTTTGCGATTTTTTCGGCAATAGGGTCGGGCTTCTCGACATTAGCTTCGTTATTATCGTTTTCGCTGTTTTCCTGCGGTTGCTTCAAATTATCAAGGAAATCATCAGAAAACAACCTCTCAAAAAGTTCTTTGAAAGTTGCCGAGTTGCTTTCTTGTTTTTCGCCCTCGTTTGATTCCTGGCTTTCCGATGTTTCACTATTTTCGGTTGTTTCCGTAGTTTCAGCCTTAGAACCGTCTTTATAATCGTCAGAAAACATTTCTGCAACTTTTGAAGCTGCTTTTTCAAGACCGTTTTGAAGTCTGTCAAGGGCAGAGGATTTGCTTTCTGGAGCATCAGAGGTTTGTTTGCTTTCCTTAAAGTTGCTATCACCATCAAGCATTACATTTTCCCCCTTCCTTTATCCATGAAAATCAAAAGATTATTTATTAACTCGTCATATTCTCGCTTGCCCTCAATTCTGCTTTTTTCATAAGCAAGGAGCGTAAGAATCTTTTGAATTTCATCTTCTTCAAAATTATCCAAATGTGGAACAAGAGCATCTTGCATAGCAGAACACCATTCTCGAATCTCATTTCTAAAACAGATATTCTTTTCCATTATGGTGTCCGGAGCAAAGATTTCATAGATTATACCTTTTCGCAGGTTTCTGAATCTATTTACATCTTTTTCGCTGACAAGAGCAAGCAACTTAATCTTTAATTCTGTTGACAAGTGCGTTCTGTCGATTTGTGCAAAGAGGTCTTCGATATTTTCAGCTTCGATAGAATGAGGAGGCTTCAATACAAGTTTGACAATCTGTTTCTTGATTTCAGTAGAATCAGAAATTTCCTCGTATTCATTTTGGCAAGGTCTGTTCTTTTTCTTATCCCATTCATCGACATGACAGAGCACAGGCTCAATCCAGTTGTTTTGATATACTGCAGAAACACCGGTTTTGAGTTTTGCCAGTTCAACAATTTGGTCTTCATTAAGGTTTGCAGCTTTGCCAACAAGTTCTCTATCTGTCGCATCCGGCAATCTCAAAATAATCTTTGTGTTCGTATTACGGATTACAGACATATCCATCAAGCCAGGAGACTGGTCAACAATAATGAAACCTTCGCCGTATGTTCTCATTTCGGCAATTGCGTTTGCTAACATTTCTACAGACTTTCCAACGAGGTTAGAAGACTCAGAGCTTTGTTCGGTACTTGTTCGTTTTAACAGATTGTGGGCTTCTTCTAAAACGGTAATATGGCGCAACACTTTATTGCTGCCTTTTGCAGACGCCATTCTGTACTCTTGCAGTTTAACAATCAGCAATCCCATCAGCAACGACTTTGTTTCGACAGAACCGACTCTGCTCAAATCTACAATAACGTTGCTATCAAACAATTCTTTGTAAGATAATTCGTTGCTTGTGAGGATAAGACCATTGATACCGTTTGTCAGAGAACTGATTCTCATAGACAATGCACCAACATAATCGCCCTTGCTATCGGCAGAATATTTTGAATCGTTAATAACAGCATTAACCTGGTTAAGCACATCGACAAAATTAGGATAGGTCTTTTTACCATTTATCTCGTACTTGCATTGTGATGTTGTAAGATTCCAACCAGCCGACTCGTAAGCTCTCTCGATAGCCTCTTTTAGTACAGCAGGCATTGCAGCATACATCGGCCAGCAAACATTGAAGATTTCAATGAGCCTGTCGATGTGTTCCAATACATGAATATCTGCTGGAAAACTAAATGGGTTAATTCTCAGCAATTTAGAACGGTGAGGGTTTGTGCCCAAAACTTGAACATCTTCATAGCCACCAAATATGTCTTTATATTCGCCCTTTGCAGGCTCAATAACCATAAAGTGCGTTTTCTCAGCTTCATCGCATAGTTCAAAACACATTTTATCAATCAACTGATAAATAGAGTTGGATTTACCAGAACCAGTCGAGCCTGTTACAAATGCGTGGGAAGTGAAGCTGTTTTTATCAAGGAATACTCTGGAGCCGTTTTCATCAGCGTACATATGATGAATAGTACCAAAGTCAATTTTCTTGCCGTCTGGTGTGTTTTGAGTGTATAATACGTTTCTGCCGAAACTCGCACATTCAATGACGGGAACTCCGGAAATAGACTTTTTAGGCAATCCCATATAAATGGACAATTCACGACCACTTACCAAAGTGGAAGCAGTTGCGCTTGCCTTTTCGCCTTCAACGTCTGCCAAATCAAATATTGGATGATTAAAGGTACTCAGATAAGGAATAAGGCCTTGTGAATCATTTTCATCCCATATGCTAATATGGGATGCTTCAACAGAAGAATGTTCACCCTGGATGATGGATTTATATGTACTTGCTACAGAAAGGCAAGTTGTATAATCATCTGATAGGAAGTAAACTCCGCAATCAAACATACCATAATCATCACATTCGGTAATTCGCTCGATTTGCAAATCAATCTTTTCGATGATTGACTTAATACTTCTATTTTCGTATGTGATTTGAAGTCCCTCGCCCTTAGATAAACTTAAAGCATTGGCGATAGAGTTTTGTTCGCTCAAAGACTTGGACGTTCCAGTTGTCTCGGATACACCCTCGGCTTCGCTCTTGTCTTCATGATGCCCTTTCATATAGTGATAATCGGCGGTAACGCTGGTGCCTACCGTAGCGGAAGCGCTTGCATTAGCACCTACACCAAAAGGAGCAACAGAAACGCCTGCGGTTGCGGTTACACTCGCATTTACACCAACGCTTCCACCGACTGTATGAGAACTATTTGTTCCTTTGGTGATGGTGTGCGTTTTTGTTTTAGCGATGCTTTCATTGGTGGTATCGGTAACACCCTTAATTACGCTGTCAGTTACCGTCTTGCCATTGTTTGCATTTACTGAATATTCGGATTTTTCAAAAGGCTTTACGGCAGTATATAATTCCTCATATCCAGCTCTGATGGCGTGTCTTTCTTTTTCGCCAACAGGGTCAGCAATAATCATCACAGTACAGACTTTTCCTTTTAAGGAGTCTGCTAATTTCTCCAAGCCTTGGACGTATTTCGCATTTTCAATGTAATCATCCTGTTTGAGAGCAGCTACGCCGGTAACTGCGGCAACGCAGAGATTTTTCTCAAAAATGCTCTGCACGATTTTCATTCGTTCATTTGAGCCTGTAACTTCTTGAACTTCACTTCCAGGGAAGTTTGCCTCAAAATTTCTAATTAATGCATTAATCTGTTTTTGGGGAACGAATGAATCGTCTGTTTTCTTACACACAGTTCCCAAATAAGCGTCAATGTTTTTTCCGTCAGATTTAAGAAGCATAACCAAGGTTGCAGATTCATACATTGCAGTAGCGCAGTACGCAGTTGTAAGTTTGTCTAAAATATTTTCGTCCTTGTCGAAAACCACTCTTGTCAGTTTAGCAAGCATGATGTTGGTACCAACGATGCATACAGGTGTTTTTGAATCGGATACAGGCTCAAAAGAGACATCATAAGAAGGCAGAAAAACTGGTCTCTTGTCAATGTTTGATATGTACTTTCTCATGATGACTTTATCAATCTGTGATAAAGCCTTATCCAATTCTTCGTGAGAAAGAACGTCTATATCTTTTTTTGCCACAAATCAACACCTCCTTTTATTTGTTAGAAAGCAGACAAACAATTATTGCAATCACAGCAATAACAGCAGCAATAACGGCAGCAATAGCGGCAACCCATTTCCAGTTTTGCTTGAACCATTCGCCGATAGGCAACCGTGTCTTTCTCACATCGTTACCGGCTGCCATAACGACCGGGGCTTTTTTTGGCGAATGTGTGTTTGTAGATGTTTTGTTTACAGTTTCTTTCTGCGGAGATAATCTGTTCTGGCGTTTAGCTTTTCCCAACGTTAATTTGTTCTTGTAAACCTCCTTACCAACGCTTTTGATATTAGTAAGTCTTTCGTCGGCATAGTTATCTTTATACCATACCAATAGCATACGGTAGTATTCCTCATCCCAATTATCAGGTGTCTTTGTGTATTCATCTTCCTGTTCAATGTAAGGTTCGGAAAGGTTTATAGAGCTACCATTCAGTTTTTCGCTGGTTGCTTTAACGTAAGCGGTCGCTTCTGCATACTCACTTGTCGCAAAAGTGGGGTCGGAGCCAATAATACCAATCAGCAATGCTTTAAGAACACCTTTTTCTTTGTTCTTTATGGCATTATCAAACGTGTCATTTGGGATAAAATAATTCATGTTATGCATATCATTCCCTCCTTATATTTGGATATATTTTATCTGAGAAATAAGAGAATCTAAGTAGCTTCTAACTCCTTCGATTTTCCGTATCTGTGCAGAATACGCATCTTCGTTGGAAGCAAACTCCATTGCCTTTTCTCTCATTTGGGAGATAGTAGCATCTTTTTCGGTGATAAGAGTTAACACACGGTCAACTCTGTTCTTTGTCTCGGTCTTCAAAGACTGAATATCGCTCTGATAGTCCTCTCTGAGCTTTTCGACATATTTATCAATTTCTGCTTCGATAGGATAAATGTTATCGACGATATACTTCTCGATATTGATATAAGTCTTTTTTACTGTATCGGGTTCATTTCTTGTTTTCCAAGCTCGCCCAATAGAACTAAAGAAATTTCCGATACCGTAACCGAACTCAATGTGGTGTTTATTGGGATTATCTTCATAACGGGTATCTTCTTCTGCTTTTTTGAAGGAATCTTTATCAACAATCTTCTTATATGCAACAGTATCCTTCAATGAAAAACTTCCGTTGTTCATCAGACCTATTTCATCAAGTTCTTTCAAATAAGAAATGAACTCATTATACAAATCGTTAGTAGTTTCTCGTTTCTTTGCTTTAACATCACGAATAGTATCGGTTATTTGTCCAAGCAGAGAATCAATCTTGCTTGAAATATCAGCGATGATTTTGTCCCCCTCAGTTTTAAGCACTTCTTTTCTTCCGGCAACTTTTTCAGCGATACTATCCTTGATTACATAAAAGCTGGAGCGAATGCCATTGATTTCGGGAACGGTCTCATTAATCTGGTCAACCTTTCCTTTTACGCCTTCCATTTTTGCTTTTACGCTTACCAGAGTTGCCTTTCTTTGTTCTTCCCGTGCTTTTTCTTCTTCTGTTTTTTCTCTGGCAGAAACAGCATCGCTGTAGGATTTTTTTGCATCGTTCAGTTCCTCCCGTTCTGTGTTGTTAAGAGAAATGAGTTCTTTCAGTATGTCTTCAAAGCAACCTAACAACTGTCTAACTTTTATAGGATAAGCGTAACTCTTGATATATTCTTGAATTGCGTTTTCCAAAGCAGGAACACCGGAATGAATAAGGACCCTTTCCGGGATACTTAATTCACCATCCAACAGCTGCTCATATTTATACTTGGTTGCCTCAGACACAGCGCTGTGCTTTTCCAAGCAGAAATTATGATAATTAAGATATTGGGTTTTGATTTCCCCTATGTACTGCTCAAAGTTTCCTTCAAGTTCTTCGTGAGAATAATAATAAATCTTTTTGCAGAAGCTCTCGTAGTAACCATATAACTCGGCTTTTTTAGTCTTTGCTTCAGCAATGCCAGGCTTAGTTACATATCCGTTTACGACAGCTAAAGCCGCACCAGATGTAATGGGAAATACCCTTGGATTCACAATGTTTCTTACTCTTGCAGAGTTAGGAACCTTTTTTATGTTAGTGATAAAGTTCTTGACATAATTTCCAAGTGTTTCGCCCTGGTTGGAATATGACAAAGCATCACACTTATTCATTACAAAAAGGAATCTGTCGTTGAAAGCACCTTCGTCGCTTTCTGCGGATTCTTCAATGATGTCAAGCAGCTCGACAATATTCTCGTCCTCAAACTTTTCATCGGAGATTAGAACAACCATTTCTTTTTGCTTTGAACCAAGGATTTCTTTTGTGAGTTCAATGTGAGATTTTTTAGAAAGTCGCTTTGCCTCGTCTTCAAATTTTTCAGTATCATTTCCAGCCGCACTATCAGTACCAGGAGTGTCAACTATAACAATCTTGAAATCACTTTGAACACCAGCAGGATACAAGGAAGTCAAATCGGTATAAACCTCAATTCCTTCGACGGAATCCTCGACATCTCTAATTCTGTCTTGTACCACCTCAGCTGTTTCACAAGCGAACATTTTTTCATTACCATTGTGTTTGTATTTTACAGTTGCCAAACATTTCGCATCAGAATCGTGAATAATTCTGCAAATTTTAGCGGTACAAGTGCCGGTAGCAGTAGGAAGCAAGTTTTTTCCGATTAAGGCGTTGATAGTAGAGGATTTACCACTACTGTATGTTCCTGTGAAAACTATTCTAAATTCTTTCGCATCAATCTCGTTGTAAGTTTTTTTCAAACGAGCGTACTTGGCAATCAATTCATCAGACTTAGAATCGTTTACGATTTCTGCAAAACGCTCTGTGAGCATAAGATTGATAGCCTCGTCAATGTTCTTCTTCATTTCAGAGTCGGGGATGATTTCATCGACTAAATCACCAAATGTCAATTTTGCTCCCAATTTTCTACTTTCGTTTTGAGCGATAAGAGACGTTTGAACTGCGTCATAGTCAATCTTTCTACCAGAAAACTCTACGATAATGTCCTTATCACCCATATCGCACAGAATATTTAATAAACCACTCCAGTTATCCCTATCAATAGGGTCAATCCAAGATTGAATTGGAATATGGATGTTCCCATCCAAATATTTTTTTAAATTGGAATCGCAATGTCTGTTTTTCTGAATTTCCTTGCCATCAACAACCACAGTTGATTTCATTTCATACGGGTCGTACTTTATAAATACTTTCTTCATTAGATATCCTCCGCAATCATATTATCTTAATGTATTTTTCTTGACTCCTCAACCACATATCAATACCTTTTCCGAACACTTCCGCAGAAACGGTATATACACCATTATCCTCGGAAATAATCTGTGCTGTCGGAAGCCTGTCCAGTATAGCATCAATATCAAGTCCAGAATACTCAAACTTGATTTTCTGAAGCTTACCACCATACATAAACTGTATGCGCTTTCGGAACTCACCTTCTTCAAAGCGACTGCTGTATGGTATATGGAATTTTTCATTCAGCACTTTACAGTTCTTTATTCTGTCAATGCGGTATATTGTAGGGAACGAATCGTTTATAACATCAAAATCCTTGCGAACATTCTCATCATCAATAAATGCTGCCATATAAAAATAATACTCAGAAAACATTATTGATACAGGTTTCAGTTTACGCTTGACAACAGACTTGTCCTTAAGGCGGAAATAATCAATCTCAATCCATTGGCAGTTCTTTATAGCCTGTCCTATTTCCCACATTGTATCAATAAACTTTGTCTTGTGTCTCGGCTCAACATAGTGGAACGCTTCATTACTTATAAGCTCTGTAACAAGTTTTTGATTATCTTTCGGAACACAACAGGTTATCAACTTGTCCAACATTGAAGATATTTCTTCCTTTGTAAATGCGCGGCTATCGAGCAAAATTTTACAAAGAGCAAGGATTTCACTGTTTGTAAGCTTCGCTTTATAAATGTGGTCAAAATGATAACCTCTTTTATCCCTATTGTAAATAATAGTATTATAAAAGCCGCTATCATCTGCGTTGATTTCAAGGAAATTCCTTATATCATCAATATCACGCTGAATGCTACGTTCATTTACATTAAAACATGCAGCTTCCTGTGCTTTATTAATAATAGCACCATTTGAAAGCCTTGTATATAGAGACAATACACGCTCTATTTTATTATTTGTTTCCATAATCTTTTCAGCTCCTTCAAATCAACAGGCAATCCAATATATGGCCATTTAATACTTTCAAGAGTGCCTTGCATATCTCTTCTTCCACTACCCAACACCGCACCCAGTCCCTGAAAAAGAGCTTCATTATAATCATCAAATCTCGTAGCCTTTGAAGTGTTACAATAAAAGTGCAGTTGCTCTCCACCCAAAAATCAGATAGAATAGAAATAAGAAAAACCAGATGAGGTGGAGAAGATGAATTACAGCAAAGAATTTAAAGAAGAAGCACTGAAGCTGTCCGATGAAATCGGTTTGAAAAAAGCAGCAGCTCAGCTCGGCATCAAATACTACACGCTCGCCGATTGGCGCAGCAAGCGCAAGGAACAGCTGAATGCGCCCAGATTGACCGATGCGGAACAGCAGCACCGGATCCGCGAGCTGGAGCGTGAAGTCACAGAGCTGCGCCGTGCAAATGACATTCTGAAGGACGCACTCGGTTTTTTCGCAAAAGACCGGAAGAAGTAAAAACAAGCGAACGTCACCTGTTCATCCTCGAACGCAGAGGGAGTTATACTGTAAAAGAGATGTGCAGGGTACTGAAAATCAGCGAATCCGGTTATTACAGATGGCTGAAAAATCGCAGCAAGCCTACCAAACAACAGCTTCTTCTGGTCGAGATCAGCAACGTTCTTTCTGCTCATGAAGATAATGACAACTATGGTGTCCGTCGAATGCACACAGCATTTTTGCATCGCGGTGTACAGGTGAGCATCCGCACAGTATACCGTGCCATGGAAATGGCTGGATTGCTGCATAAACGCCGTGTTCCGCATGGTATCACAAAAGCGGATACGGAGGTGCAGGAGCGTGAAAATCTGATCAAGCAGGATTTCCATGCGGACCATTTGCTGAAAAAGCTATTGACAGACATTACGGAAGTGTCCTGTCTGGACGGAAAACTCTATGTTTCTCCGATTATGGATTGCTTCAATGGTGAGATCGTAGCACTGGAAATGCGTGAGAATATGAAGAAAGAACTATGTGTCGATACATTACAGCAGTTAAAGACCAGCTATGGAAAGCGGCTTTCCGGTGCGATTCTGCACAGCGACCGTGGCAGCCAGTATACGAGCGGTGCATTTCGTAAAAAGCTGCGAAACATGGGCATGATCCAGAGCTTGAGCGGTGTGCATCATTGTTATGATAACGCCCGGATGGAGAGCTTTTTTGCTACGCTAAAGAAGGAGAAACTGTATCGGATCCCGACGCATCGGATGACGCGGGATGAGGTCAGGACGGTGATTTTCCGGTATGTGTTTGGTTACTACAACACGATTCGTGTCACAAGCTTTAATCCGGATGGGTTGCCTCCTGTCACTTACAGGGAGGTGTATTTGTCGCAGTGCGCTGTGGCTTGATAAAGGCTATCGAGATTTTGGGTGAGTTTTGACTGCACATTTATTGACAAGTCCACTTATATTTATTATAGGTATAACTGATTTTTTCACCGAATATTACATATGCATAATTTCTTTGCATTAGATTTGCCACAGGATCTTCAATACAATAGCTGATATTCGAAAATATTACTTTAACAACATATTTTTCCATTGTAACTCTCCTCATATAAAAAGTGTATTGGATTTTTCTTCTATCCTTATTATACAGGGTTACAATGACAGAATGTGTCTATCTCGACAAAATTCTTATTTGAGATTTGCTAAAGCCACTTTATATGCAGAAATCAACAAATTTACAGTTATATTATACCACAAACCCCGTCAAATTGCAACAAAAATCGAGAATTTTCAGCTCCTTCTTTATTCAAAAAGCAAAGCTCAAAAAACCACGCTATATTGCCATTTTCTCTCACCCGCACACACAGGCGGAGATAACTCAATCTCATCTCGTTACATACCCACAGCCATAAGCCGTGGGAGCTGACCCATACACAACGAGTCGGCGTTTAAAAACGTGTATAATAACTCAGTATTTATTATACCACAAAATCTGTCGGATTTCAATATCTGAACGGGTTTTTCAGAAAATTTTGTCAAGGTGCAATCAGTGGATTTATAAGGCTTTTCAGGGTCTTATTCTCTTGTATATGAAATTACCCTACTGCACATTTTACAGCAGACACAGCGTATATAAAAAACATTTTTCGCCCCGAAAATGCACAATAAAATTATACCGCCAGCACACCCGAAAAAAGTTTTCAACTCATAAGGAAATCACCATAATAGGAGTATATCATGCACGGAAACATCGGCATATCATATCCCGTGCCACAGAATTTCACGCTGGAAATACTACGGGAGATATTAAAGATATAGGTAGCTATTATCTAAAAACAAAAGAGCTATTATTAACAATCAATCTATCAATCTACGCAAACGGAAACTGCCGTAACAGGATTTTTGCGGCACGGTACAACTGAATAAAATGGTAATTTCAGCACCGAGAAGGTACAGTAAATCTGTATCGGAACGGTGCTTTTTTATGTGCTGAGGTTTACACCTTACGATTTTTTCGGCTTATAAAAGTAGAGGGATAAATTTAAGGTTGCCACCAGTCCGATTTTTTACCGTTAATAGTAGGGGGTATTATAAAAATTCACGCTTTTACGAAGAAAAAAACGGTATTTTCGCCCCGAAGGATGCATTAACAGTCTTGATTTTTACTGTATATAGTAGAGGGCATTTTAGAGATGTAGAAAATACTTTGGCTCAACCCACTGATTTTTCGGCGTAAATATTAGAGGGATATATTCCGAATAGCTGCTATGAATTTCTACGGAATGTGAAAGTTTGATGAAACTTTTTCAAAACACCTTGTAAAAACGGCTTAAAAATGGCAATGAGTGAAGGAATAAAAAATATTATCGCTCACCGATATGTAAATTTACTGTAAATATTAGAAAGTTTTTTCGCTCACCGAGCGTTTTTTTCGGCTTGAATATTAGGAAAGGTATTTATTTAAAGGACAAGGAGGCATTGTCGGTCGGGCGTGAAACACGACCTACCTGATTTGGAACACTCGCCCGATTTTTCGGCTTATATATTAGAGGGACATTTACAGTTCACGACCACGTTGACGATGAAGATAAGAATTCCGTAACGATTCGTGACTGAAATAAATCGATAATTTCGCTCGCAAAGTTGTAAATTTACTGTAAGTATCAGAAATTTTTTCGCTCATCCACTGGATTTTTCACCTTTAAAAGTAGAGGGGATTTTCTGCGGTTAACATTCGCTTGATTTTTTCCTGTATATAGTAGAGGACTTACATATCCCGATTAANGGGAGAAATAAAACTGAAAGGAAATGATACAATGCCAAAGTTAAAAGCAAAGCGAAACAGATTTGTTTCTATGGACAACGAATTTCTCACAAGAAAGGATTTATCGCTGAAAGCAAAAGGACTCCTTGCGTGTATGCTGTGCCTGCCGCCTGATTGGAGATTTTCCATTGAGGGACTCGCTTACATCAACAAAGAGAGCGAGAGTGCCATTTCTTCTGCGCTACGGGAACTGGAGCAGTTCGACTATCTGCGGCGGAGCTATCCGAGAACAGAGGACGGAAAAATTGCAAACGCCGTTTACACCATTTGCGATATTCCAATCGTCGAATATGAAGCACTGCACGGCGAAAATGATGACGCCCTGAATTAGGGCATCATCTTCCAATGTGACTCCCTGTTTCGGGGAGTCATCGCTGATATATCGTTTCAAGGCATACCAACGGTGAACGGATTGTTCACCGTTCAGACCACCGCCTTAATTCAGGGCAGTGGTTGCAGAGAAAACACACCCCGTTTCAGGGTGAGTGCTGAGAATGATTTTCTTATGCCGTCGTGAATTGCGACTCCATAGACACAGACCACCGTCGCAGATTGCGACAGTGGTTTATGAAAAATCAGATGTAAGGGAACGACGTTTTACAGCGTCCCTTGAACCAAAAAGTATATCTAAACCAATATTCTGATGGGGATAAAACATCCCCCATCTCCGAAATCCAAAGGTCATGAAATCTGACCTTGGAAATAATGATGAGGTGGTAATTCACCACCCCATTGGCGCATTCCCAAAATGGGAAGCAGCTATACCTCAACTCCTCCAAATTTTACATAACGCAAAAGCGTATGTCGGCAGAAATCTGCTGAAATTTATTTTAGGAGGATACTACAATGAACGATGAAAAGACACTTATCCGCACCGAAGCCGAATACGAAAAAGCACTTGCCGAGCGCAATAAGCTTCAGGCTGAACTTGACCGCTTGACGAAAAAAGAAACGCAGGAGGAACACAAACTTGCAACTATGCAAAATCGCTACAAGGAGCAGAAACGCCGCAGTCGCAATCACCGCCTTATCGAGCGTGGAGCAATTCTGGAGAGCCTTATTCCCAACGCCGAGAGCTACACCAACGAGCAGATAAAGCATATCATCAAGATTGCATTCGGCAACTTGCCCGGTGGTTTGCAGGGCATACACTTTCCCGAAAATCTGCGTGATAATTCTTGAAAAAGCTGTTTTGCAAGGTAAGCAATACTGCTTCCCTTGGGACAAGGGCGCACTTATATACCACAAACGTGGTATCGTGCGCTCTGCGAGGCAATTCGCAATACTGCTCAGAAAAGAAAAGGAGGTTTTGACAATCGCAATCTATCATTGCTCCATCAAAATTATCAGCCGTGGCAA
>JGI24712J26585_10001376_pt1 | contig 20801 bp, 13 predicted proteins | sample BioPla3DNA2_FD_26585 | JGI IMG/M metagenome (IMG submission 26585) | reverse complement strand
TATAATTACTTTTGTACTTGCATTTTAAGTGACAAGTCTGTTGTGCAAATGTCACAAAATTATACGACACAAAGACAATAATCCTAGTTAAAATTTATCTTAACTTTGCAAAATGCAAAACAGAGTGGACATAGAAAAGCTACAAAAAAAGCTTTCAACTTTTCCAATTTTTGAGGGAACTCATGGTTTTCAACTTGAGCAAATTATTCGTGCTTCACACATTATACCGTACAAAGCAGGTAGCGCAATTTACGAAGCAAACGATATCTCTACTGCTTTTTTCATTATACTTTCTGGAGTCGTTAAAATAGAAATACACGAGCTAAAATCAATTGAATTAGGTTCCGGTAATTATTTTGGGGAATACTCTTTGATTGAAAATCGCCCACATAACGGAACTGCTATCGCAAAAACGAATTGTGAAATTCTTGTTCTACCTTCTGATGTTTTCAACAATCTGCTGCAACAGAGTCTCCCGTTTTCTAATAATCTGTTAAGAATTTTAGTCAAACGTCTGAAAGCTACAGAACGTTTAGAGTCTGCGTTGATTGAGAAGAACATACAGATTAATGAACAAAACGTTAGGATTAATGATAGTAACGAATTAGCTGGAATAATTCAAAAAGCACTACTTCCGCAAGAGAAGCTTTTAAAACTCAAGTTTGATAGCTGTTTTTTGCTTTTCCAGCCATGCGAAAATATATCAGGTGATTTTTATTGGTTCGCACAACGCTACAACGAATATTGTGTGGTTGTGGCTGACTGTACCGGACACGGAGCTCCTGCAGGGCTAATTTCTATTATGGGTATCACATATCTGAACGAAATTGTTAATTCAATGCAAGACCCCGACCCAGGCAGATTCCTTACACTTCTGAGCCAAAAAATCAAACAGGCATTTACAAGTACCGACGACCGCTTTCAGGGACAGCTCGGAATGGATATTTCAATGATTACGATAAATTTTGAAACAATGACCTTGAGATATTCAGGTGCCAATTTGCCTGTATTTGTTGTAAACAAACAAAAAATTTTAGAGTTAGAACCAGAAAAGTGCTCGCTAAACGGAAGCACAGATTGTAAAACATTCCGCTCACAATCTTTGAAAATAGAACAATCTGACACAATTTACATGTTTACAGATGGCTATACCGACCAACTTGGTGGTAAAGATGAAAAGAGATTTGGTTATGCACGTTTTAAAGAAATCATTCTCAATGTTGCCGAACTAAATGTTCACAAACAGCAGATAGCATTTATTGAACAATTTAACAAGTGGAAAGGCGATAGACCACAAATTGATGATGCTACGCTTCTGGGCATACAAATATAGTGAGTTAAAAGGTAAAAGTTAAAAGTAGAAAGTAGAGGCGATCATTGTGGTCGCCAGAGACAGCATTGTGGTTGACTAATGAACAATTAATTATCTGATTTCCTTTCAATTGCCACGACTTTCAGGTCGTGGAATAGATTGGTTTATGGGCTTTAGCCCAAATATACCTTTTCGGATTCTAAAATATTTAATAATTTTCGGCTAAAGCCAATTTTATTTTATTGATTTTCAACGCTTTAAAAGGCATTGCTATTGATATTTTTCCTCGAAAAGTACTTTGCTCATTTCGACATGATTCGTGTTGCAATGGTCATTTCTAAGTTACCTGTTTAGAAATGAACGAAACCAAAACGAGCAACGTAGTAGAAATCTCGAATTGTATAATCGAACCGCCATTTAAAAACAGAAAAGGGCGACTGTAAAAGCCACCCTTCCTATAATTGTTAATTGTTAATTACTAATTGCACATTGCTAATTGCTAATTACCTTTCGCGGGTACGTTTTTAAGGGTCTCCAATAAGAAATCCCAAAACTTCTTAACTGTGTCAATTTTTACTTTTTCGTCCGGAGAGTGAGGGAAACGAATGGTTGGACCACATGAAATCATATCCCAATTGGGATAAACTCCGCCCAACAATCCGCACTCTAAACCTGCGTGTATGGCTTTTATTTCTGGTGTTTTGCCATACATTTTTTTATAGGTCTCCTGCATTAGTTTTAAAATCGGAGAGTTCATATTGGGTTTCCAGCCTGGGTATCCACCTTCAAATTTAGTTTTGGCACCTGCAAGGTCAAATACGGCTTTTACTTTCATTGCCAATGCTTTACGAGCCGTGTCAACGGAACTGCGCATTAGACATTGTACATGAACTTTATCTTTATCTGACTTCACAACTGCAAGATTGATAGATGTTTCGACCAATCCGGGCATGCTGTCGCTCATACGTAAAACGCCGTTGGGACAAGCTAATACCGCATTTATTATGCGATTTTGCGATTTTTTATCGATAACCGAATCAAATTTTTTGGCTTTTGCTATGCTGATTGACAAATCCGGCTCAGTACCGGATAGCTCGCTTTTAACAATTTTCTCATACTCTTTAACCTCTTTTGAAATGGCATCCTTAGTTCCTTTCGGAGCGTAGAATGTAACAAAACCTTCACGAGGAATAGCATTTCTTAAACTTCCACTATTGATGTTTGCTATGCGTATTGAGTGATTATCAGCAAGTTGTCTTAAAATTCTAAATAGAAGTTTGTTTGCATTTCCTCTACCTAGAACGATATCCATACCACTGTGACCGCCCTTTAATCCTTTTACTTCTAACGCGATAGCTTCGTGGTTGCTTGGAACTGCGTCTAACTTAACTTTGAAAACAACGTTTGCGTCTTCGCCTCCTGCACAGCCAACATAAAGTTCCCCTTCATCTTCCGAATCGAGGTTAATTAAAATATCGCCTTTTAGCATACCGGGTTTTAATCCAAAAGCTCCTGTCATTCCTGTCTCTTCGTCAATGGTAAAAAGTGCTTCAATTGGTCCGTGTTGAATATTTTTCGTTTGCAAAATGCCCATAGTAACGGCTACGCCAATTCCGTTGTCGGCTCCTAATGTGGTATCGCGAGCTGTTACCCATTCGCCATCGACATATGCGTCAATTGGGTCTTTTGCAAAATCGTGCTTAATATTGCTGTTTGCTTGCGGAACCATATCCAAGTGGCTTTGCAAAATAACCCCTTTGCGGTTTTCCATTCCGGGAGTTGCAGGCTTGCGTATTATGACGTTTCCTACCTTATCAACAATGGTTTCCAATCCCAAATCTTCGCCAAACTTTTTCATGTACTTGATTATCTTCTCCTCTTTTTTTGAAGGACGTGGGATTTGTGTTAATTGATAAAAATTCTCCCAAACCTCTACCGGTTTTAGTTTTCTTATTTCTTCGCTCATAATTATATATTTTTAGATTACTGTTTATTTTTGATTTAACAAAGTTAGTTTTTCTATTTGAGGTTTTCAATTAAAAAGTTAAACTTTTTAGTGAATAAGTGCATTCTGGTATTTCCCCCATATATATCATGATTTCTGTTAGTATATAACATCATTTCGAACTGTTTATCTGCTTGCACCAATGCCTCTACAAACTCGTAAGTGTTCTGAGGATGAACATTATCGTCGTGAGTTCCTGAAATTATCAATACCTTCCCTTTAAGTTTGTCAACGTGATTGATAGGACTGTTATTATCATAGTTTTCAGCATTTTCCTGCGGTGTACGCATAAATCTTTCGGTATAAATATTATCGTAGTATCGCCAATTTGTTACCGGAGCAACAGCAATAGCCGCAGCAAACTGGTCTGCACCTTGCGTTATGCAGTTCAGAGCCATAAATCCACCGTAGCTCCAACCCCAGATAGCAATTTTTTCGGGATTAACATAGGGCAACGTTCCCAAATATTTTGCCGCTTCAATCTGGTCAATGGTTTCGTATTTGCCTAATTGTAAGTATGTTACTTTTCTAAACTCCTCTCCTTTTCCACCCGTTCCGCGAGGGTCAACACTTACAGTAATAATGCCTTCGGTTGCTAAAACCTGCTCCCAATTAACACCCCAGCGATCTAAAACACTTTGTGAGTTAGGTCCTGAATATTGTGTTATCAGCACGGGATATTTGTTGTTTGGAGAGAAATCGACAGGCTTTACAATCCATGCATTAAGCTCCACATCTTCAGATGTTTTGAATGTAAAAAACTCTTTTTGCTGAAAATTATAATCCTTAATTTTTTCAACTAACTCCTTGTTATCTTCTAAAACTCTTACAACCTTGTCTTTACTATCGTGAAGTGTAATATACGGCGGAGTTTGAGAGTTTGAAAAGTAGTTAATATAGTAGTTAAAACCTTTGCTAAAATTTGCAGTATTGCTACCAAGTTGCGACGAACGTTTGATTTTTTTCTTGCCGGCTAAGTCAATCGAATAGTTCGAGCGATAGATTGAACCCTCTTCTGTAGATTGATAATAGAGAGTTTTCGTTTTAGCGTCGAAGCCATAAAAGTTTGTTACATCAAAATTACCTTTTGTAATCTGTTTTAGCTCCTTTGCGTTGATATTGTACAGATATAGATGATTATAACCATCACGCTCACTGAAAATTATAAAATTATCGGCATCGACAAAACAGAGGTCACTATATGGCGGAATATCAATAAAATATTTATTTGTTTCGCTGTAAATTACTTCGCTTTTACCTGTGTTTCCGTCAGCAAAGAGTATCTCCATTTGATTTTGCAGTCTGTTTAAACGAATGATTGAAAGCGTATTAGCTCGTTTTGACCAGTAGATTCGAGGGATATATATATCGGTTTCAGTTCCGATATCAACAGTAACTTTCTCTTTTGAACTTAAATCGTATATGAAAACTGAAATTACAGAGTTATCCTCGCCTGCCTTGGGATATTTGAACGAATATACTTCCGGATATAGCACATTCTCTTCTAACTCAGGAGATAACCCCTTATATTTAAGCAAGTTAAACTCTTTTACATGGCTCTCGTCAAATCTGCACCATGCAATTTTTTTGCCATCGGGCGACCACTCAAAAGCCTGATTATAACCAAATTCCTCTTCGTAAACCCAGTCGGGTGCACCGTTAATAATGTGGTTATCCTTACCATCTGTTGTAATGGGTGTAATTGTTCCGTTTAAATCGCTTATAAACAGATTGTTATCGCGAATAAAGGCGACTTTTTTGCCATCGGGAGAGAGTGTGGCTAAACGCTCGCCTCCCTGCTCGGATACAGGGTAAAGCTTTTTCTCTTTCAAATCCCAAACAAAAAAGTCTGCGATAAATGACCTTCTATAAATATAATCGGCATTTATATGAAAAATAATGCGCGTTTCGTCTTCTGAAAACTGATAGTTGCTGAGCCTTGTAATCTTCTCATTATCAAACTGTTCTGCTTTAACTAAAGTGTCAACAGCTTTGCCTGTTTTGTAGTTATATTTAACAAGTACACCCTTTTCCAAGGTTGTGTAGTGTTGCCCATCGTTCATTGACTGCAAACCGTAAACCGACTTTGCGCCAAATGTTCTATCTTTAAAAATATCGGAAAGAGTAATGTTTTGCTTTTGAGCATATGTAAAAGTAGCAGCTATTGCACTAATACACAGCAAAATAGATAATTTTCTTATAATCATAATATGTTAGTTTTAAGATTTTTTGAAAGAGTTGCTAATTTGCAAAAAAAATTGCTAATCCCAAAGGAGTTTTGGCTAATAACATATTGTTATTATTAAAACCATTAATACCGTTTGGACATACACTATAGTCCAAACTTCGCTATCGCTCTTTTGGAGTATGTGTCTGTAACACTGATATAACAAATAGTTTTCTTGTCCGTAGGACAACATGTGATTAACCATAGGCGTAAGCCTATGGGTGTGCAACAGCACACAATTCACCCGTAGGGTGGCACATTGCAGTCTTAATCTGTCAGAAAATACCGTTCGTTGATATCTATGCCGCTTTCTATAATTAATCTACGGTATTCGTCTTTGAAGTTCTCTTTTTTGTGGTGTTCTCGTTGATTTTTAATGTACTCTATTGTAGTCTCTTTCTCCTGATAACGAATAGTGAAAGCTGCGTATTTTTCTCCCCACGATATGAAATTGGGGTATTTATCTCTATTGGTTTTTAGCCACTTATTAGTTGAAGTTTTAAGTTCTCTAACGAAATCTGCCAATGCAATGGTAGAATGAATTCCAACTAAAAGATGTATATGGTCGGGCATTCCATTAATCCTGTATAAGAACGATTTCTTACTTTTTACATATCCCCATGCATAGCGGTAAAGTTCTTCGGAATGCTCGTTTGGAATAACGTTTTCGTTACTTTTAGTGCGAATAATGATATGATGTAGTGATTGTATATAGCTCATAACTCGGTATTGTGTCGCCCTACGGGCGAAGATTTAAGGTGGTCTCGATGCCGTAAGATAAATCTTACGGTTAATCACATGTTGTCCTACGGACAATGCACTATACTAAAACAAAGATACAATCTTATATGAATTACATAAAATTGGTTTCAATTTTTTTAAAAAAAAGTTGTTCTTGCAAAAACAAATCCTTAAACCGCAAACTATTCAATACATAGTTGACTACTAAATTTACCCGTATAGGAATATATTTAATATTATTACAATGACTAGCGAACGGTACAATATGCTATTAGTTTTGGGATTTAGCCCAAAACACGTGTATCAACACCAACCAACGACTTAAAAGTCGTTGCTATTAATCAATCCACATTGTTAATTCGCAATTCGTAATTCGTAATTGCTAATTGACATTTGATGTTTATATTTGTAGCTGATTACCTTTAGAATGGATTTATGGCACAGTTAGACAAACAAACTATCGACAATATAATTATGGTGGGCGACAGAGTGTTGATAAAACCCAAAACTCCTCAACAACAGACACGTTCAGGATTGTATCTGCCTGCAACGGTATCTGAAAATGCTCCCATATTTTTAGGCTACGTTATTAAAGTTGGACCGGGCTACCCTATCCCTGCACTCTCTGAACATGACGAGTCGTGGAAGCCTTCGACAAACGAACCGAAATATATCCCTCTGCAACCACGTGAGGGCGATTTGGCAGTATATGTTGCCAAAAGTGGTTATGAGATTGAAATTAATCAGGAGAAATATATTATTGTGTCGCAATCGTCTATTTTACTGTTATGTAGGGACGAGGGACTGTTTAAATAAACTGATTAACAGAAAGTTAGCATTACAATAAATAAAAGCTATCCGCATGAGAAAAATAGATTTACAACATCCTGCATTTTATACGCTCACTTTGAGCGATAAAGAGCAACTTCTTAGAAATAGTGCGGTGCTGCATTTCTCGAAAAATGAGACAATAATTAAGCAAGACTCATTTATTACTCACGTATATTATCTGCTGTCGGGAATGGTAAAGGTCGATTATTCTATACGGCAGAAAAACAACACTATAAGAATAATCCCCGAACAAGAGTTTATTGGGTTATTATACAGTTTCCCCGGACGGCATTATGAAATAAGAGCAACTGCAATTGCAGAATCCGAGGTTTTACTTATTGATATTGAGACTCTTAAAATGGTAATGCGAGCCAACGGCAATTTTGCAATTAGCATTCTCGACACTGTTGCTTTAACAGGTTCACGCGCAGTAAACCGCCTGTTGACATACCAAAACAAAAATATTGACGGCTGTTTGGCAGCATTTTTATTGCAAATGCACGAACTATTTAACAAAGAGACTTTTGAACTTCCACTACTAAGAAGAGAGATTGCCGAAACCATTGGCTATACACGCGAGAGCGTTGTTCACACATTCTCGAAATTTATTAAACATGGTTTGATTTCGCAAGAGGGAAAAACTATTACGTTGAAAAATATTCCGATGTTGCGGGAGATTGTGGAGAAGAGTTGATTTTTTTCTGCATTTCTATAAATTAATTATAACTCATTGATTATCAGCTAAATTTAAACACAACAGATCAATTATAGTTTATTTGGCATTTTAGAAAATGAAACATTGCAACTAACTGTAATTAAGACATTTCCGCTTAATTTACAACTCTTTGTTAATCTTATAAATTAATGATTCATATTCATAAAGGTCTGCGCCGTCTCCCAATCGAACAAAAATTGTGTTTTTATTGAGGTCTATAAACATTATTTGTTTCATTATGCCCCGCGCATAGAACTGGTTGGTATATACAAACAAACCCCAATATTCGTCAAAATCTAATTTCCAATATCCTTCTCGATAATTACTCTTTTTATATAGATGTATTTTATAATGTGGATATGTTTTTGCATATCGCTCTTCCCAAACTTTCTGAGCCGTTAAAGAATCTGTAAAATACTTATTACCAGTGGAATCCAATCCGCTACCACTAAAGCTATACCATTGATTTTGATAACCATTATTTTTCGGATTTGGCGTTAAAGTTTCCTTAATCCACTCCGAAGAGACAATTTGGTTGCCATTAAATTTTCCACCATTTAAGTAAAGTCTGCCTATTTTAGCCAAGTCAACAGCCGTAGTGCTCAAGCCTCCGTATGCTTTTACAGATTTATGTTTTTTATCGTCGAGACTCCATTTCGCTGTATTTTCCATTCCTAAAGGCTTCCAAACTTTTTCTTCGAAATATTTGACAAAATTCTGTTGCGTAGCCTTTTCTACAACAACTCCCAATATAGCTGTGGAAATGCTTTCATAGTTATATTTTGTGCCCGGCTCACATTCAAATTTTAATTTTTTTATCAGTCTAAGTTGGTTAGCTCCATAATAGAGACGTGCAATTTTTGAGAATGGATTAAATCCATAATCCTCATTAAATTTAATTCCCGACCGCATATCCAATAAATGTTTAATTGTAAGCTTTTTGAACATTGGGTCTGCGTAATTAAGTTCAGGAATGTATTTTGTAACAGGGTCGTTTACACTCGAAATATATCCCTCGTCAACGGCAATGCCAACAACCAAAGATGTAACAGATTTTGAAACAGAAAAAACAGTGGAAATATCCTCTCTCGTGTAACCCCTATAATACTTTTCGAAAAGAATGGTATCGTTTCTAACTATTAAAAATGCTCTTGTCCATGTATTCTTTAGTAATGAGTCAAGGTTATGGAAATCAGTGTTTTTGTAATTCCAATTTATATCAAGAGTATCTATTATGCTACTGTCTGCTTTATAAAAATGGAATTTGTTTTGATTTTCATGCAAATCGTATGTATAAAAGATATTATGGTCGTCGATATCTGCGTTTCCATATCGTACCGCACGATGCAAAACAATACAAGATGTTGCTGTACAGAATGTTATAAGTATTAAAAAAATACGTTTCATATTTATGAATTACCTAAATAGGTAATATGTATCACAAAAAGCCAGCGAAACATATTTGTTAAAAACTAAACTTGCTAAAACTGCTGATTATCAACATATTAAACATCAGTATTTTTATTAAATTTTATGTTTGGGCTAAAGCCCATAAGTTACTTATGCTAATTTTACCCACGCCTTAAAAGGCATGACAATTAATCGATATCCAGTCAAGTACATAATTTGACTACTCGTAACTTTCTTCACTTCGACTACGCTCAGTGCAACGCCGACTTCGGTCTTCCGACTTCCGACTTTTGACAAAATTAAAACTTTTCATTCATTAACTAATAAAATCTATTACCTAAAAAATTAGGGTTTGGAATTAATACAGCATCCCAAACAACCAAAGCGGAATTCTGTTTTTATGCCCTATTTCAATATTGTCAGCAACAACAAAGCTGTCTGGCAGGTCTTTAATTTGATTGAAGTTTTTGTTTTTGCCACCAACTTCAAAAGTGTATTTACCTACCATATAATCGCCTTGTGGTGCAAGTACTACATCTGCAACGGCACTCATTTGATTAACAAAGAATGTTTCTCTTGCGCTACCTACATTTGCATTGTCGCCGTATAAGTACGACAGATTGGTGTTATTTAGCAAAATTTTATCGGGTTTTGTCAGGTCACCGATTGTCTTGTTTTTGTAGGAGACTAAATTCAGCAACTTTGCATTTGCCAACAGTGACAAATACCTTACCGTGTTGTTTCTTGTAGTCTCTATGGCAGAGGCTAACTCGGTTATATTTGGCGTATAAGGAACTAATGCTGAAAGAATTGCCAACAATCTTTTCAGTTTATACCGAGAATCAAACCCGATGTTTTCAATTGCCGAAACATCAACATCTATCACATTATTTATTGCCTCTTGCAACTTTCTTTCATATTTTCTAAGCCCCTCTTTATAAAATAGATAGTAGCCATTTTTTAAATACTTTTTGAATAACGGTATTATTCTTATATTTTCAGTGATTTTAAATGCAATATCTTGGTGATTTTCAATGATTTCTTCTAACGAAAGCACAGGAAAATCCCCTACTTTTTCGAAATTCAAAAACTCTCTAAACGAGAGACCTTCTAAATTTTCGTAAACCACCCTTCTAGACAAGTCTGCTGTAGATTTATATATTTGTAGAAGCGACGATCCGGTAAAAACAATTTTAAGTTTCGGGAAACTATCGTAAACGTTTTTCATTTCGGTCGCCCAGTTTGGATAGTGGTGTATTTCATCTAAAAACAGATGTGTTCCGCCGTTCAAATAGAACTCGTCAGCCAGTTCAAAAATCGAATGTTTGGCAAACCACGTATTATCCAAGCTAACAAAAAGAGCCTTCTCTTTGTTTGTAAAAGTTCTCTTTATGTGTTGCAACAGCATTGTGGTTTTTCCAACGCCTTTTGCTCCAATTATGGCAATACAACGTTCGTCCCAATCAATATCTGAATAGAGATAACGGATTGTCTCCACCTCTGTTTCTTGCAATAAACGCAAATAAATTTTCACTAAAGAGTCCATGATAATCTTTTCTGCAAAGATACAAAATGTTTCTTATAAAGAGCAATTTTTATATAAAATTGTTTTATATAAATAGCAATTTTAAAATAGAACTGTTTCTTTTAAAAAGCATTTTAAATGTATAGTTGTTTTTTCTAAAGAGCGTTTTTAATGTATATTGTTTCTTTTAAAGAGCAAAGACAAAAGAACAGCTTGATGTATATTGCTATTATCCAGCTTATTACAAACATTGCGTTTTTTACATATCAGAATATTTTCATTTACTAACTTTAAAAACTTTTTACAAATTAACCATTAAGAAATTAAGGGACATTAAGATTTGAGCAACCACAAGGGTCGCCCCTACACCAAATCTGTGATAATCTGTTAAATCTGTGTTATCTGTGTTCCAATTCCTTTCAACTTTATGAACTTTTAACTTTTAACTCAATTGCTAATTGAATCGTTTTTCTTATCTTCACAATCTATAAAAATCAAAACTAAAATAATATGAACACACTATCTAAATTATTAAAAATTAACGCTTTAGCAGCCATTACATTTCTTTATGTTTTCTCAGGTTGCTCAAAAAAGAGCGTAGAGATGCCGGATGTAATTTCGTCGCATACGTCTGGTGTAGTATCTGTAAAATCGCCAATAAGGGTTAACTTTCAGTTCCCTGTGGTTAACGATGATGAGGTTGGGAAAAATGTTCCTGAAAAATTGGTAACATTCTCCCCAAAAGCCGAAGGCAAAGCCTTTTGGATTAGTCAAACAGCATTTGAGTTTATCCCCGAAAACAGTTTCGAATCCGACAAAGAGTATAAATGCAAATTAGACCTGCGTGCTCTGTCCGATACACTGAAAACATCTTACGAGTTCAGCTTTCGCACATTAAAACCCTCGGTTAGCTTCTTGTTCCAACATATATTGGCAACAGAGTTTGACAACAATTCCGGTTATACCTTGGTAGGTACCTTAGTTTTAACCGATTACGTATCATTTGAAAAGGTCCAAAATGTGATTGATGCTAAAATTGACAAAAGAAATCTCAGGGTCGATTATCAGCAAACAACAGGACTAAATATCAATATCACAATTGATAGCATTTATAGGTCTGATAATGAGCAGGTTTTAAAAATCAATCTAGACGGCTCGGCAATTAACGCTAAAGAGAAAAGCGAATTTGTTTTAAATATTCCTCCTGTAAATGAGTTTTGCCATATAACAGGCAATGTTCTGTATCAACCTGAACCCGTGATTGTTATAAGCTTTTCCGATATACTGCAAGCAAACCAGGATTTGACGGGATTAATTCAACTTAACGGCAAATCGCCATCGCAAGTTGTTGTCGATAAGAACGTTGTACGTGTTTATCCACGCATTACCGAATATGGAGATATTATAGTTGAAATGTTTCGAGGTATTAGATCGGCTAAAGGTATGACAATGGCTCAAAATCAAACCTTTACGGTTCATGTCGAGAGGGAAAAACCACAGGTTAGAAAATCGAGCAGCAAAATTATTTCGGCTCCAACACAGCAGGGAGCTTTGTTTGAGTTTGAAGCCGCACGCCTAAAAGCTGTCGATGTCAGAATATATCAAATCTTCCAAAACAATATAATACAGTTTCTGCAAGTAAATGATTATCAAGATAATTGGGAGTTAGAGAGAGTTGGTAAAGTTGTCTATCAATCGACCATAAACATTGAGGGTCAGGCAGAAAGCACTCATCAGGGTTGGAGCAAATATTACTTAGATTTATCGAAATTGGTAAAAAAGGAGATTGGCGCACTTTATCACGTACAGATTGGGTTCCGTAAGCAACACGCAATCTGGGACTGCTCAGAGAGTGAGGAGAAGAACCGTGACGATATAAATGATACCGATTTTTGGGATAGATTCGAAGAGTACAGCTATGGCGAATATTCGTGGGATTATAGCGACAATCCTTGCGAAGACGCATACTACGGGTTCCGCAGAGCAATTAAACACAATTATATAAGTAGCAATATTGGGCTTATCGCTAAACGTGACGGGAAAAATCAACTTACGGTATTTGCCACAACGATAAATCAAAACCAACCTTTATCGAAATGTGTGATTAAGGTGCTGAACTATCAACAGCAAGTACTTGCCGAGGTTGAAACAAACAGCGAAGGCAAAGCAGAATTTACCGATATGGAAGAGGCATATTTTGTTATTGCCGAAACCAAAGAGGATAGAAACTATTTGAGAATACCGCCATACGAAAGCCTTTCGGTTAGCAGTTTCGATGTTGAAGGAGTAGAAACCCGAGACGGCATTAACGCTTTCGCTTTCACAGAGCGCGATGTATATCGTCCGGGCGATACTGTTTTTGTTGGATTTATAATTAACGATGCTCTGAAAACTATTCCTCCGACCCACCCTATTCAAGTTTACGTAACCAATTCAAACGGGCAGCCCGAATTTGAAACAAGTTTTCAATATAAAGGTGAATCGATGCACAGGATTGATATTCCTACAGCCCCTGACGCTCTAACTGGTCGATGGACAATCCGTTTTACAATCGGGAAGAAACAGTTTTACAAACGTGTTAGGGTTGAGACCATACGACCAAATCGAATGGAGATTATTCACGATATTGCACAAACGACTCTAAATCAAAACCTTACTGCAAATATTTTGGTTAAATGGCTACACGGAGGCTCGGCTGCGAATCAGGATTTCTCTGTCGATGCCGTTACAAGTGCATTCGATATTCGATTTAGTTCATTGAAAGGATACACATTTAACAATCCTTATGTTGATGAGTACGCCGAAGAGTGGAACGTTTTGAAAACAAAATTAAACAACGAGGGGAAAACCTCATTTAGGATTAACTTACCAAGTGGCTTAAAATCATCGGCTTATAAAACAACATATACGTTTAGAGCAACCGAACCGGGTGGTCAGTTTACAACCTCATCGGCGCAAACAGTGGTATCGCCATATAACAACCTGACAGGTATGAAGTTACCCGAACCAGACGGACAGTGGGGACAATTCCAATCGGGCAAACAGTACAGCGTATCGTTGATATTAACCGACTTAGAGGGAAAAACAGTCGCCAGAAATCAGAGTGTTAAGGTCGATATCTATAAACGCAACTGGCAATGGTGGTATCAATCATCACGCAATGATTACTCATATATGACTGGAGCCAATATTATTCCGGTTTTCTCGAAAAACGTTAGCATAAACGGTGGAAGTGGCTCGTTCGATTTCGCTATTAAAGATGATTGGGGATATTACCAAATATATGTCGAAAACAACAATACAGGACAGGTTGTTGCAGGAATGATCAGGGTCGGCGATGACGGGTACTCCGGAAGTAAAACAGGAAAAGATGCTTCGATAATTGAACTCACATTAGACAAAGAGGAATACGCTTTAGATGAGACAATTACACTTACATTTCCATCATCGCAAGGTGGTAAAGCCTTAGTTTCATTAGAAAACGGAAGCGAAATTATCAAAAGCGAGTGGATTGAAACCACCGATAATTACACGACATACACCACAAAAGCAACGGTTGCAATGTCGCCAAACTTTTACTTTAACGTTACCTTTTTACAACCCTTTGAAAAAACTGTAAACGACTTACCTTTAAGACTTTACGGTATCGTTCCGTGTAAGGTTGTAAACCCCGAATCGCAGCTTTATCCAAAAATTGATGCTCCCGACAAATCCAACTGCAACGAACCGTTTGTAGTCAAAGTGAGCGAGCAGAACGGAAAAGAGATGAGATATATGTTAGCCGTTGTTGACGAGGGCTTGCTTGGCATAACAAGTTACAAAACACCAAATCCATGGGAATATTTCCACAAAAAGGTTGCACTTGGCGTAACCTCGTGGGATTTGTTCGATTGGGTTATGGGTGCCATGTCGGGCGTTGTTGGGCGAGTAATTGGCATTGGCGGTGATGACGGAGAAGTTTCACAAAGCCCCGCCTCGCTGAATACACAGTTTAAAGCAGTAGTTAAGGTTTTGGGACCATTCAATTTGAAAAAAAGAGGTAGCGATACGCACAAAATTGAGCTCCCCTCCTATCTTGGAGCGGTAAGGGTTATGGCAATAGCTTCAACCGAAAAGTCGTGGGGCGTTGATGATAAGCGAGTTACAATTACAAGTCCGCTTTTAATTACGGCTTCAACACCGCGAGTGCTTACTCCAGGCGATAAATTTGATATTCCGCTAAATATCTTTGGTTCAGAGGAGACACAGCGAAAAATCAATATCGAAGTGAAAAATATTAGCAACTTGTCGCTCGCTCAAAATAACGTCAGCGTTACGCTTGACAATAATTTCAGAGGTACGAAATCAATACAATGCAATGTCAAATCTATTGTAGGGCAAGCTGCTTTGACAATCGAGGCAACTGACGGAAAACATAAGGCGACCTACGATATTAAAATTCCAATCGAGAACCCGACACCTGTTTTATATGAAGTTGAGAACAAATCACTTAGCACAGACGATAGTTGGAAAGTCGATGTCAAACCCATTGGCGCACAGTTGACCAACTCTGCAGTGTTAGAGCTTTCAACTCTCCCACCTATTGATTTGGAAAAACATTTGGATTTTCTTATCCGATACCCTTACGGTTGCCTCGAACAGACAACCTCGATAGGGTTTCCACTACTTTACGTGGATAAACTAATTGATTTAGAAGAGGATAGAAAAAATATGCTAAACAGCGTTCTATCTGAAACCATCAAAAGAATTTACGGATTTCAAGATGCCACAGGCGTTCTTAACTACTGGCAGGGAACCACATGTTATTACGAATGGGCAGATATCTATGCCGGCGACTTTTTAATCGAGGCAGAGAAAAAAGGTCATGCTGTTGACCAAAACGTTATGAACAGTTGGCTAAAAGTGCAACGACAGATAGCTTCCAAATGGGTTGATAAAGGTGCTGTTTCGCGTTTCAATCAAGCATACAGGCTTTACGTTCTGGCACGTGCCAACAAGGCTGATGTTGGAGCAATGAACCGTCTGCGCAACTCCAAAGAGAGCGAGCTACAAACAAATTTGATGCTCGCAATGGCTTACGCCGAAAATGGAAGGGCGAAAACTGCACGCGAACTAATTTCAACATCTGTGAGCAGTGACAACGAAAAGTTGTGGCGATACACTTTCGGCTCATCGGTGCGCGATATCTCTATGAAAGTTCTTGCACTTTTAAGTGTAGAGAATAACACAGAAGCCTTTGATTTACTACTAAATTTAAGCGAAGAGTTGAGCAAACGTGGCTGGCACAGTACACAATCTATTGGCTTTATGCTCAGAGCAATAGGAACGTATGTCACAAAAGCAGGCTTGGCGGAATCGATTGAAGTTAAGTACAGTATCAACAAAGAGAAAGAGAGAACTTTAAAGACCAAAAATCCGTTTGCAAGAATTGAAATTCCTATACAAGGCTCAGAAAATCAAACCGTAACGGTGACCAATAAGTCCAAGGCAGCAACTTTCGCAAGGCTAATTAATTCGGGTAAACCAATGCCAAGTAATATAGAGGCAGTTAGTAACTCATTGGTAATAAGAGACCAATATCTGAACTCAGATAATCGTATTATCGATATTACAAATATCAAGCAAGGCGATGATTTTATTGCTGAGATAATAATCGAAAACCCAGCGACAGAGCCGAATTTAGAGAATGTCGCAATTGAGTTTACCGCACCTGCAGGAATAGAGATCATTAATCCACGACTAACAGATAGCGAAGATGCGATTAACGAAAGCAGCTACACCTATCGCGATTATCGTGATAATAAAGTATATACATTTACTGACCTGCGTTCGGGCGAAAAGAAAGTTTTCCGTTTTAGAATTAATGCAACTTTTGTAGGCGAGTTCTATTTCCCACCGGTATATTGTTCTCAAATGTACAATGATGCTATAAATGCTCGCACCGAATCAAGGGTTGTAAGAATAAGTAAATAGGTTAACGTTTATAAACTAATTGTTTGTATATGAGAGATATGACAGGTAATATTACCTTGACAATAATTAAGCCCGGAGCTGTGGCTAAAAACTTTGTTGTTCCAATTTTGTCTAAAATTGATGAGGCAGGATTTCATATTGCAGCCATGAAAACATTGTGGCTAACAAGGAAAGAGGCTGAAACTTTCTACGCAGAGCATAAGGGAAAACCTTTTTATCCCACGCTTATCGATTTTATGACATCGGGACCAATTGTTGTAGCCGTGTTAGAACGCCCAAAGGCAGTTGAGCATTTTAGAAAACTAATTGGCAACACCGATCCCGAAAAGGCAGAAGAGGGAACAATCAGAAAAATGTATGCTGAAAATATCACTAAAAACGCCATACATGGCTCTGACTCAGACGAAAGAGCACGCATAGAAGCCGATTTCTTTTTCTCTAGAAAAGATCGGTTTTATAAACATGATTTAATTTAATAACAATCACAATTTTATTTGTCAATAATTAGTTCAATTGTTTTAATTTTGCCACTGTGATATTGTTTCTAAACAATATCACAGTGTTTTTTTATTGAATTATGATTTTATATTTTATCTATCTAATTGCAGTACTGTGGCTTGTAGGGAGACTGCCTTTTCTACGTAATTCCAACATAAAACCAAATGTCTTGCGTGTTTTGTTCCTGATAAAAGTGGTGTTTGGAGCTATATCCCTATTTATTTATTCAAATTATTATTCAGAAGAGACATCGGATATGCACATCTATTTCAAAGCTGGAGAAGTTCTTCACAGTTCGTTGAAAGAGTCTCCCTCTGACTATTTTTCATTGCTCACAGGAATTAATGACGATCAACCACATTTAGCTAAGTATAACAAAACTATACCTCGCTGGAAAAAACCTTATGATTACGATATGTACAACGAAAATAAAACCGTTATCAGATTTAATGGATTTATAAGGCTGTTTTCGGGTGGCAATATCCACACACACAATCTGTTTTTTAATTTAATCTCTTTTATTGGATTAATTGCCATTTTCCGATTTCTATCTAATGAATTAAGTAACAAACGATTAACACCACTATTTCTAATTATATTTTTTATGCCAACCATCTTGTTTTGGGGGTCGGCAATACTTAAGGAGAGCATTACAATATTTGCTCTTGGGCTTCTATTGTGGTCACTAAAACTTATTCTTGATAATTGTAAAAACTGGAAAGCCTGGATCGTACTATTAATCTCAGGATATCTCTTTGCACATACAAAAATATATGTTGTTTTATCAGTAGTACCGGGATTGCTGTGGTTAATTTTAAATCGTTTTTACAGCAAACACAGATTTTTAACATTCACAGCCATACATGTTGCAGTGGCACTAATTGCATTTAACATACATTTAATAAGTCCGAACTATAATTTAATTAATGTAATATCGGGCAAACAAAATGATTTTATCAATATGATAACAAATATGACAGATGTGGGTAGCGCCGTCGATTTACCTCGGTTAGATGGTTCACTATCAGCTATATTTAAACTTATGCCTATGGGATTTTGCAACGCTCTTTTTCGCCCTCATCTGTTTGAATGTCACAATATTATGACATTTGCTGCCGCATTAGAGAATCTGTTTATCGTTGTATTTATTATATTGGGATTAGTTTTTGCAAATTATTCAAAAAAATATCCCCCACACATATTCTTCGGTATATCATTTTCAGTTATATTACTCACGATTATTGGAATCACAACCCCAGTTTTAGGTGCTTTAGTACGATATAAATTACCTGCTTTACCTTTTATCGTTGCAATTTTTATCACTACATTTGATACGAACAAATATAGAAAAATAATGAACTCACTGAAACTCAACAGGATTATGAGATTTTGTGATTCAAGTGTAGAAAAATGCAAGAATTTAATTTTTACGAACGATATAATTCAAAAACATAATTAACATGAGAAACTCTATTTTATTAGTCGCACTTCTTGTTGCGATATTGCAAGGTTGTACGGAGCCACAACCGCAAAAACCAACAGACATTGCTCCACAAGGCAACTTACAAACCATGCGATTTGACTACTATCACATTGGCAACGCTACCACCGAACATTTCACATTCGACGAGGCTGTTAACGATGGTCCATGGGCTGGAAACCAATCGAATAACATTGATGACCTAAGACTTGGAAAATACTTTTTTGAGGTTCAAGACAATGAAGGCAAAGTGCTTTATTCACAAGGGTATGCAAGTATTTACGGCGAATGGGAAACAATTCCCGAAGCTAAAGAGCAGTGGGGTTCATTTCACGAATCACTCAGATTTCCATGGCCCCAAAACGATGTAAAAATCGTTATTTACAAACGCAACGACAAAAACGAATTTGATGTGTGCTGGGAATACGCCCTAAGCCTGAAACATCACAGAGTAAACCATGCCTACGCACCTGCTTGCAACGAGACGTTCCCTATTTACATCAGCGGAGCTCCCGAAGAGTGCATTGATATTGTTGTTCTTGGCGATGGATATACCACAAACGAAAAAGAGAAATTCCTAAGTGACGCTAATTACTTTGCAAAAGTAATGTCGGAATCGAATGTATTTCAGAACCTTAAAGATAAATTTAACGTACGCGCAGTGTTTACCCCTTCTCCAACATCAGGTTGCAACCACCCACATCAGGATTTATATAAAGGCTCTGCACTCGGCGTTACTTACGGTGCTTTTGATAGCGAAAGATATGCTTTAACATACGAAAACAAAGTAGTAAGAAATGTTGCTTCAGCTGTTCCATACGAGTTTACAGCAATATTAATGAATGATACAACCTACGGCGGTGGAGGTATTTACAACCTTTACATAACCGCGGCAGCCTCAAACGATTTTAAAGAGTACCTGTTTGTACACGAGTTTGGTCACCATTTCGCCGATTTAGCTGATGAATACTACACATCTGCCACAAGTTATGAAATGGGTAGCACCTTGATTGAGCCATGGGAACTAAATGTAACTATACAAACTGAACGTGACAAAATTAAATGGGGTGACTTAATTGAAGCCGAGACCCCTGTTCCAACCCCTTGGAATAAAGCGGTTTTTGATGAGCACAGCATGGGTATTCAAAAAATCAGGGTTGAGTTGAGACAAAACAAAGCCCCAGAGGCTGAAATGACAAAACTGTTCAGAGATCAACAACGCTTTGAGGATAGTCTTTTCCAAACCATGGACTATTTCGGTAAAGTAGGACTGTTTGAAGGAGCTCAATATCATGCGCTTGGCGTTTATCGTTCATCTCACAACTGCACAATGTTTACACGTACATTGGAATTCTGTCCTGCATGTGTCAGAGCATTCGATTTGGTTGGAAAAAGATTTGTAAAATAGTTTTTCTGTAATTAAAAAAATCGCAGTTCTATTAAAACAGAACTGCGATTTTTTATTATATGAAAGCCCTTGTAAATCAAAATAAATAAACAAAATAAAAGATTAAAGGTATAAGCGCACCCGCAATAACCCTATATATTCCGTAATTCGACAATTGATATTTTCCCTTCATCATAAAGATACCGGTAACAGCAAATACAATCAACGTTACGGCAAAAATATCGGCTACCCAAGTCCACACTTTTCTAAATGAATTGCGGTGCATTTGATTGATTGGATAAAAGAAATAACGCCGTTCAAGTTTCTCAACTTCACATATTCTCGTCTCTGTATTAATTACAACCGAACCATTACCGCCAGAGATATCTAAAAATATTTTTAGACTGTTTTCTGAAGGATAGTAGTGACTTTTATATTCATCGCTGATATTCAACGTTTTAAGAATAGAATTTGCTTCTGCTTTTTTGACATTTACAAGACTAATATTATCGTCAATCGTATCTTTATATTGTGTTATTACCATATCTGGGTTCCAATCGTTGCGATGATTTAACGCAACACCTGAAATACCGTAAATGATTGTCATAGCCGCAAAGAAATAGCCAAACTCCCTGTGTATCAAACGAAAAAACTTTCTGGTTTTCATATCTTTGAGTTAAAAGTTTAAAGTTTATAA
>JGI24712J26585_10001375_pt1 | contig 20831 bp, 18 predicted proteins | sample BioPla3DNA2_FD_26585 | JGI IMG/M metagenome (IMG submission 26585) | reverse complement strand
TTTTTTATTCTCTCTCCTCCTCTTCTGCCACCACTCCTGATTCATTTTCATCTTCATCATCTACAAAAGGTTCTGGTGGCCGCTGAGGTCCTTCATGTCTGAACATTAAAGCATTTATAAAACCGGCAACAAAGCCCCATAGATGCCCCTCCCAGGAAAGCTCCATTTCATATGATAATGGCAACATACCCCAGAAAAGACTGCCATACAGGAATACTACGATTAGGGATACTGCCATCAGAGGTATATGCTTCCTAATTACGCCACTGATAAAAAGAAAGGACGCCAATCCATAAATAAGTCCACTGGCACCAATATGCCAGGCTTCACGACCACCACACCAAAGCAAAATACCTGACATCAGATAAATNAACACAAAGACCTTATAGGCTATTTCCCTGTAGAAATAGAAGAAGGTTACTGATAACACCATAAAGGCCGTAATGTTACTAAAGAGGTGTTTCCAGCCTGAATGAACGAAGGGAGACAGCAATATGCCNCGCAGTCCGTCTATTGTACGTGGCCTAACCCCCAGGAAGTTTAAGTTCCAGTTTTCCAGTGATGAAAAGACCTGAGTTGAAAACATCAGCATTACGATGAAAAATGGAAAGATAAGGCTATGCATTATCCTCCTTTGCTCCGGTTTCTGATGACTTCCAACNATTCTGAATTCCATTTTTACTTATTTCGGCATTTCAATTCAATATCCTGCCGGTCAGCAAACCGGTTTATCCGCACTTTAGTCGCAGTTGTTATTAGACTGCAAAAGATGAAATGCCATTTGTGCCTCTGAAATGATAAAACTAAGAGGTAATAATAGTCCTCTGATGAAATACAAGCATAGGTGTATTTGTATGAAACAGCATGCGCTTGGCAACAGAAGGGTTAAAAAGACGGGTTAGCAGGTTCCTCCTCCTGGCTGTCAGACTAATTATGTCAATCTTTTTCNTCCTGATATAGGATTCGAGTCCAATCCAGAAATCCTCGCTCTCAATATAATCACATACTATTGATGAGTTTGGGAAGCGATCCTTCATGTAGGTCCTTAAGCCCTCAAGCTTAACCTTAGTCCAGGTACTTCCTGCATCTGGACCAACATGTACAAAGTGAATAGTTACGTCAAGCGGCTTTACTATTCTTTCAAGTTTGTTGAGGGCTACAAAGTCGGACTCCTCAAAATTGGTAGCATAAAGCACGTTTTTGATATGGTCTATGCCTTGGAAATTGAAGTCTTCGGGAACTGCAAGAACGGGAACTCTGGCCAACTCCATAACCTCTGCAGTCACGCTACCGATAAGGTCGGCAGCCTTCCTGTCCTTTCCCCTTGTTCCCAGTATTATCAAAGTAGGCTTATACTCATCACTAAACCGTACTATTTCATCCTCTGCTACACCCCTTACAAGTTTATGCTTAATCTGTAAGTCAGCTCCTGCTTTGCTGGCTCTCTCCTTGAAGCGGGCAATAAACTCCTTCATGTCAGCTTTTGCTTGTTCCTCGGTATCAGCAAGCATCTGATCCAGGTTGGCATCGTAGATATAAGCTTCTGAAAAAGGCAGGGTATTGATTATCGGGTTGAAGTAGANATTCAGAACAGTAATCTCAGCATTTAGTCTTGCAGCCCATTCGAGGGCAAAATCTGCTGCTTTATCTGAATAATCGCTGAAATCAACAGGTAGCAGAATCCTTGGCTTTTGGGGTCTTCCCCCCTTTTTCTCTCTAAACCTGTCAATACCACTCTCCTCGATACTCTCAATTATCTTTATGGCAGCTTCAAGGTCTGATTCCTTAATCCTAACCTTGACTCCCATATTGACAGCTCCCTCAATAACGTTCACATTCTGAAGGAAACATTCAATCCCCTCTGTTTCAAGAATATTCTTGAGGACCTGNGCATGTTGGAAGCTGCTGGTCACCAGGGTAATAATTTTCTCTTCCATGGCCGTATATTTTAGGTTACGGATCAGTCGCCTGATCTTTATTAAATATACAACAAAAACAGCTATCCCACCACAAATCCGTCAAGTAAACTAACCATCGATACGGGATACTGACAGGACACCTTTAATAGCCCTTATCTTTTTTATCAGACTGTTTAATATCAGACTATTACTTACAAATACCGAAACTGCTCCTTCAAATAAACCTTCATTGCTTTCTACTGTAATAGAACGCAATTTGACTCTGGTTTCCTTAGAAATAATTGATGAGATATTGCTGATGATGCCGATATCATCTTCTCCGACAACCTTGATAGCAGCAAGATAATTGCCACTTCCGGCTTCTCCTGTCCACTGCGCTTTTACAATTCTATAAGCGTACTTATTGCGTAGCTCTGTAGCATTAGGACAGGTTGTCCTGTGTATTTTAATCCCTCCGGATACACCTACAAAGCCAAAAATATCGTCACCAAAAATTGGATTACAGCATTTTGCCAACTTGTAATCGACATTTGTCAGGTTTTTATCAATAAGCAATACCTCTCCATCTGCTGTTTCAGTCTCTTCTTTTGCAGCAGCAACAAAATTCTCAGCACTTCTTACGCCTGGAGTGGCAGCCTCTGTGCTTTCCTTTTTTTGCTGAGCCTGAATAAACTCTCTGATTGCTACAACATCGAGTTTTTCAAGAGCTATGTCACGAAACATGTCATGAACAGTCTTATAACGGAAATTCTTGACCAGTTGACCAATAAGTTGATCATTTAGCTCAAGTTTCCAGTTCTTCAGCCTCCTTATCAACGTTTCCCTTCCTATCTCAGCCTCTTTGTACAACTGTTCCCTGAGAGCCTGTTTCAGCTTAGTTTTTGCCCTTGCTGTAGCAACTATATTAAGCCAATCCTGCTTTGGAGCCTGGGTTGAGGATGTCAGAATTTCAATGTGATCACCATTCTGGAGTTGGTACTTGATCTGAACATTCTTTGAATTTACCCTTGCCCCCACGCATTTCTTACCTATCTCTGAATGGATATTAAAAGCAAAATCAAGTACAGTTGCTCCCTTGGGCATTCGTATCAGATCCCCTTTTGGGGTGAAAACGAACACTTCATCATCGTAAAGATTTAACTTAAAGTCATCTATCAGGTCAACAGCATTAAGCTCCGGATTTTCAAGTATTTCACGAACGCTTGTGAGCCACTCGTCAAGTCCGCTTTCACCCCTGATACCCTTATACTTCCAGTGAGCAGCCAAACCCTTTTCTGCAATTTCATCCATGCGCTTTGTACGGATCTGAACCTCCACCCATTTGTTTTGTGGTCCCAGAACCGTAGTGTGCAAAGANTCATAACCATTACTCTTGGGAACAGTAAGCCAGTCCCTCATCCTTCGCGGATTAGGCTGGTACATATCAGCTACTATTGAATAAACTTTCCAGCAGTCAGCCTTTTCATTTTTTAGTTCACTGTCTANAATTACCCTGATAGCAAACAAATCATAGACCTGTTCAAACTCCACATTCTGCTTCTTCATCTTATTGTAGATGGAGTTGATGGTCTTGGTTCTGCCCTTAATTTCAAACTTTAAATCATGCTTGTTAAGCTCCTCTTTCAGAGGCTCAATAAACTCCTTGATATACCTGTCCCTTTCCCTCTTTGTCTCGTTAAGTTTCTTGGCGATAAACTTATAAATATCCCTTTCGGTATACTTCATCACAAGGTCCTCAAGCTCAGATTTAATAGTATAAAGTCCAAGCCTGTGGGCCATCGGTGCATACAAATAGGAAACCTCTGCTGAAATTGAAAGTTGTTCCTCAAGACTATGTTTTCCAAGGGAACGCATAGTAATCAATCTGTCTGCTATGATAATCAGGACTACCCTAATATCCTTGGCAAACATCAGCAAGAGTTTACGGAAATTTTCAGACTGAATTGAAGAACTTGTGCGATATAGGTCGTAAACCTTGATAAGACCATCCATTATATTGGCCTCAACCTTGCCAAACCTCTTTTCGATTTCCTCTATGGTAGTCTCGGAATTCCTTACGAGTTCGTACAGCAATGCACAAATCAGAGATGTTTTGCCAAGTCCCATCTCCTCTACAGTAACCCGGGCAACTTCAAGGGAATGTACTAGTACCAATTTTCCTGATGGGTGTCTCTCAAAACCGGTTTTCTGCATGGAAAGTTCTATAGCTTCCCTTATCTGTTTGATATCCTTCCAGGTAAGTATAGAAGAACTTGCACGCAACAGATTTCTGTAGCATTTAAGTATCTCTACCCTGTCGCTAATTGGTATACTCTCGAGAATTGCAGCCATAAAACCTTTGTATTATATGGTAAATATAAGAAAAAAGTACCGCAGAGAAATCCATGTATCCCAATATTTCCCTAAGCTGAAATATTTGCATCCGGTACTTGGATGGCTTATATTTATTCATAAAAATCATGCCATTGACAACAAGTCTCACACTTTAAAATTCATAGCTATGAAATCTGCAGGTTCATTTTTAGGTGGAATACTGGCCGGAGCCGCCATAGGAGCTGCTCTTGCCCTGTTATATGCTCCCCAAAGCGGAGAAGAAACACGCAAGGCACTGAAGAAGAAAATAAGCGAACTTGAAGGAGAACTAGAGGCCCTCGGTTCCACACTGCGTGAAAAAGGTGTGGAAATCAAGGACGAGGTTAAAAAAAGTATTGATGACATAGAAAAAAAATTTCAAAACTAAGAGCTGAATACGCAAAGCATTAAACTGGTATTCACTCATTTATTTATCAACCATGTTTCAGAAAATATTTAGTGAACATCTGTCAGGAATCAGAAAGGAACTGGAAGACTATGTTGGTAAGCGCATCGAACTCCTTAAACTAGAACTGGTTGAGAGACTGTCAAAATGTACTTCCTCAATTATTGTAAAGCTGGGACTGATGTATTTCCTGCTGCTTTTCCTGATGTTCCTTTCACTGGCGGGTGGTTTTTATATTGGTGAACTGCTGCATTCCAATGCTTTGGGATTTCTTATTATTGCAGGCTTTTACCTATTACTAGCTTTCCTGCTTTACATATTCCGGTCCTATCTTGTAGAACGACCGGTAATCAGGAGCTTTATTAAGTTGTTCTTTGAATCTGACAAAAATGAGTAGAAAGGCGGATCACTACAGCAGAATCTCTTCTTTCAGGGAGTTAAGAGAAGAGAAATACAGACTATCTCTTGAGCTTCGTCTTACAAAGACAAGGCTGGATATGACCTTGTTAGAGCTTGAAGGCAGTCTCAGGTCTACACGTCTTTTTGCTTTATTTACATCAACATTGATAAAACCATTTTCAGAACTGATAAGAAACTGGATAAGCAGTAAATCCGGTAGAGTCCCGGAGTCTGGGCACAAATAAACCTTAGCTATCCGGCCTAATCTCCTATAAAATTATATTTTTGTATTAAGTTACATAAGGAAGCTAACGGATCTATGGATAAGCAAAGTGCTGAGGCTGCAATAAAGAGTCTAAGGGATGAGTTACATCATCACAACATCCTTTACTATGTAAAAAACAGCCCTGAAATCTCTGATTATGAGTATGACCAGAAGATGACGGAGCTTATCCGTTTGGAGGCACTTTATCCCGAATTCTATGATTCAAACAGTCCATCAGTAAGGGTTGGTAGTGATCTCAGTCAGGAGTTTAAGCAGGTTCGCCACAAATACCCCATGCTTTCCCTTGGAAACAGTTATTCCATAGGTGAACTACGCGATTTTGTAGAGCGGGTGTATCGTCTTGCAGGAACTCGTCCGGCCTTTGTCTGTGAACTTAAATTTGACGGTACCGCTATTTCCCTGTCATACGAAAATGGATTACTAGCCTCTGGAGTAACACGAGGAGACGGAGAGGTTGGTGATGACATTACACAGAACATCAAGACACTTAGAAGTATACCACTCAGACTTATAGGGAATTATCCTGCCCAACTTGAAGTAAGGGGTGAGATTTATATGCCCCGAAAGGGTTTTGAAGAACTCAACAGGATGCGCGAGGAGATTGGAGAACAACCCTTTGCAAATCCTCGCAATGCCGCAGCAGGATCACTGAAGTTGCAAAATAGTGCCCAGGTAGCCAAACGCCCCCTTGAATGCTTCCTCTATCAGTTTATTAGTGATGATTTACCCTATCAGACCCATGCTGAACTGCTGAAAGCAGCATCTGAATGGGGACTCAGGGTATCACCCCACTATGTTAGATGTACCAGCTTTGAAGAAATTGAAGCTTATATCACACATTGGGACACTGAACGCAGAAAGCTCCCCTTCGATATTGACGGGGTTGTAATCAAGGTTGATGACATGCAGTTGCGCGAGGAACTGGGTTTTACAGCAAAGAGTCCCCGTTGGGCAATCGCATATAAGTTTAAGCCCGAAGCGGCCTATACAAGGCTTAATTCGGTCGATTTTCAGGTTGGTCGCACTGGTGTTGTAACTCCGGTAGCTAATCTGGATCCTGTATTTCTTGCGGGAACAACTGTAAAACGTGCATCACTGCATAATGCAGACATAATTGAATCGCTTGACCTGCATATCGGAGACATGGTATCAGTTGAAAAGGGAGGCGAGATAATTCCTAAGATAACTGGTGTTGATAAAAGCAAGCGCACAGAAGAACATGAAAAAGTAAGGTTTATAACCGCTTGTCCTGAATGCGGTACCCCACTTGTCCGNGAGGAAGGTGAAGCTGCACATATATGTCCCAACCGTGCCTCCTGTCCACCGCAGATCAAGGGCCGAATNGAGCATTTCATAAGCCGTCAGGCCATGGATATCTCAGGACTGGGTAGTGAAACAATAGCTCTACTGTACGATAAGGGACTAATTAAGAACGTAGCCGACCTATATCGGTTAAAGGAATCTGACATAGCACCACTGGAAGGACTTGGTGAAAGGTCCGCAGCCAATATTATAAGTGGCATAGAGGCATCAAAGCAGATACCTTTCTCAAGGGTATTATTTGCACTTGGCATTCGTTTTGTTGGTGAGACAGTCGCCAAGAAGCTTGCTTCTTCCCTGCGTTCCATGGACAGAATTATGAATGCTTCATTTGAGGAACTTCTGGCTGTGGACGAAATAGGACAGAAAATAGCTGCAAGCATAAAAGCTTATTTTGCAGATGAAGCTAATGTCCGGCTTGTTGAAGATCTGAGATTTTTCGGCCTTAAAATGGAGGAAGTGGAAAGTGGTAACATCGCAGTGTCGGATACACTTAACGGACTTAGCTTTGTGGTTAGTGGGGTGTTTTCAATATCGCGCGATGAGCTAAAAGGCCTGATAGAGGCCCACGGAGGCAAGAACCTGTCCTCAGTTACCGGAAAAACAGACTATCTGGTTGCCGGTGACAACATGGGACCCGCAAAACTTGAAAAAGCACAGAAACTTGGGGTAAAGATTATTTCGGAACAGGACTTTATGAAAATGATCGGTATATAAAGATTATTTCAAATGATATTATTTGAAGGATGTAGAACTAAGATTTGCAAGAGTATTCTTAAGAAGCGCATTAAGAAGCGTAACAGAAAGGTTGTTGCCAGGGGTCTGAACCAGGCCTCAAGTCTGGGCATTATATTCGATGCAAACAAAAAGGAAGATGTCAGNCTGATAAAGGCATTATTAAAGGAATTACCTGGTGTTAAGGAATTAAGTGCTATAGGCTATTATAGTGTAAAAAAGGTGCCGCATGACTACATTAGCGACAAGTCATGGTATTTTTTCACACCCAATGAATGCGACTTCTTGTTCCGACCCAAAGGTGAGTATTTTGATGCCTTTATTGAAAAAAAATTCGATATCCTGCTTGTTTTGGATAATTCCAACCATACCCCCATTGAGTGGCTTGCAGCCATGTCTCTTTCCGGCTTTAAAGCCGGAAGATCTGGTTATTATGACCATGTATTGGACTTCATGATAGAATTAAAGGAAGGGGGAACTGAAAGACTTCTGAAAGAATTAAAGCATTATTTGGGCAATTTGAATAACCAAAATACCTAAACTTTGGTATAAGTTTTGAATCTAAATCGTCTGAATTAATAATAAGTGTATTAACCAAACATTCTTAATATGAAGCATTTACTTATTGCAACAGTGCTGGTTTTGGGATTTGGCCTGCAAGGCTGCAAGTCGCACAGCGTAGAGCGTATAGGCACAGAGGAGACAATTGATTTGAGTGGACGCTGGAATGATTCTGACTCCAGGATGACGGCTGAAGCTATGGTTGACCAGATTCTTAATGCAGGATGGCTCGATCAGCATGTAAGAAAGACAGGTGAAAGACCTGTTGTAATCGTTGGTCTGGTTTATAACAAGTCACACGAACACATCAATGCTGAAACCTTTATTAAAGACGTTGAACGCGCTTTCATCAATAGCGGTAGGGTTCGTCTGGTACAGGCCGGAGAGAAGAGAGAAGAACTACGTCGTGAGCGTGCTTCACAACAAGATTTTGCTTCTATTGAAACTGCCAAGCGTTGGGGGCAGGAACTTGGTGCTGACTACATGCTTAATGGTGATATTAACTCAATAGTTGACAGCTACAAAAAAGAAAAAGTAACNTATTATCAGGTAAATCTGGAACTTACTGATATCGAATCTAGTGAAGTTGTTTGGATTGGTGACAAGAGGATTCGCAAATATATTACTAACTGATTTTCATGCGTTTTCGGTTTTCATTAAGTAGAGCAAGACAGGTAGCGTTATCCGCAGGGATAACGCTGCTTTTAAGTTCCTGTGCCACATTTTATCAAAAAACTGCTATTCTCCAGGAAAAGATTGCTGCTGGAGATTTTCTGGCAGCATACAAGGAACTGGAGAAGGATAAAAAATGGGCCGAGGACAACCACAGGGTTCTCTATTTCATGAACCGTGGCCTGGTTCACTTCATGCTGGGCGAGCATGAAGCAAGTAATGAGTACTTCAACAAGGCCGATTATTACATCGAAGATTACAGCAAGAGCTTTGGTACAGAAGCATTGGCCCTCGTTACCAACCCCATGGCCAGGCCATATAAACCGGAGGATTTTGAATCCATCATGATCCATTTTTACAAGGCTTTCAACTTCATTGCGATGAATGATTATGAAAGTGCACTTGTGGAATGCCGGAGGATAGATATCCGCCTGATGCAGTTTAACGAAAAATACAAGGAAAACAAGAGCCGCTATACCCGCGATGCTTTTGCCCACAACCTGATGGGTATGATCTATCAGGCAGCAGGTGACTACAACAATGCTTTTATTGCCTATCGCAATGCTCTGGAGATTTATGAGAGTGATTACAATGAGCTCTTTGGAGTTACTCCTCCACTACAGCTGAAACTGGATCTGCTCTATTGTGCCAAGAAGGTTGGTTTCAACAGTGAGGTTAGATTCTATGAGGAGAAGTATGCCTTAAAGACCCCGGAAATGAAGGATGGACAAGGTGACCTTGTCTATATCTGGATGAACGGATTGGGTCCCGTTAAGGCAGAATGGAGTCTCAACCTGACAAACATGGGCTACAAGGACGGTCTGTTGCTCTTTGGCAGCGAGGAACTTAATTTCAGCTATCCAATAACTCTAAGCAGTGTGTCGTCTTCAACACAGTCACAGCTTAAGGACTTATCAGTTATTCGTGTTGCCTTTCCTAAATACGTAGAGCGCCCCCCTGTATATGTAGGAGCCCAATTAAACTACAACGGGGAAAGTCATAAACTTGAAATGGCTGAAAATATAAATAAGATAGCCTTCCAGTCACTTAGGGACAGAATGCTGAGGGAGATTGGAAATAACCTGCTAAGGATTGCTACCAAACAGGCTATGGAATATGTTGCCCGTAAGGAGAATGATAATCTTGGTGCAATAGTCAGTATTGTAAATGCCATGACAGAAAAGGCTGATACTCGTAACTGGCAGTCTCTTCCCTATTCATTGTATTACACAAGGGTTAGCATGCCGGAAGGTGAACAGGTTCTGACATTAGAGCAACAGGACTCATTTGGAAAGCTAACATCTGAAGAAGTGAAGGTGAATATAAAAGCCGGTAAAAGTGCATTCCAGATTTACCATCAGTTGGCTTCATATCCTATGCTCCAACCCTAAGCTTTGCTTTAGTTAATCATTTTCAAATATAAGACCATCAACCGTTTGCAATTTATTCTTAAGTTGCTCAGATTTGCCCTTGCGTATGCTCAGCAGCATCCTGCAAGACAGGTTGAAGTCCTGACTTAATACCTCGGGTTCTTCATCCTTTATAATACGCATTACCCCATTCATAGACTCATATGGGAAGGCTATTTCAATGTTTTTGTTGATTGTCTTCTCTATTATCCTTGCATTTGCAAGTGCGTCAGCTGCTGCAACCTTATATGCATTTATTAGTCCACTTACACCCAGTTTGGTACCCCCAAAATAACGCACAACCACTATTAGGATATTTGTCAGTTCGTTACTGCGAATCTGACCATGTATTGGCTTCCCTGCTGTACCCGATGGCTCACCGTCATCATTGACCCTGTAGTTCATTCCATCATAGCCCAATTGCCAGGCAAAACAGTGGTGACGGGCATCATAATACTTAGTACGCAGTTCATTTATATACTCCTTTGCTTCTTCTTCGTTCTCCACAGGCCAGGCATAGGCAAGAAACTTGCTGCCCTTTTCCTTGTAAAGCCCTTCGGCCGGGCCATCTATAGTCCTGTATACATCATCCGCCATATCAACTCTTTGTTTCCACAAAATTAAGAAAATGAAACGGCCTAAAACAATTTTGCCGGCACGAGCCGGCAAAATCCATTGTCTAAAAGTTTGGCTTNATTTAAAGTAATACTTTAATACAATACTGTATATTACGTAATAAAAGTTAGTTAATTTCAGGATACATATTAAGAGCGCAACGCAGGTACTCCTCCCTTTTTTCTTTGTCGGCAGATGTAATCTCTTCATAAAACTGATGTCCAACTACCTCCATTCCGCAGTATTCGAATACTTCCTTACCCTGAATTGCTCTGAAAGCCTCAAGCAAACCCTTACGGTTGTACTCAGCAACACTATTGCCCATGGTAGTGTGAATCAGTACTTGCTTACCCTGCAAGAGCCCTTTTGCACCATCTGGTCCATAATCAAATGCAAAGCCTTTTGTCAATACCCGGTCTATATAGCCCTTGAGTATTGCAGGGAAACTGGCCCACCACAGTGGATAGACAATTGAAATCAGGTCTGCATTTCGTATTAGCTCCTGCTCCGCCTTTATATCAGATGGGATATCGCTTGTTTTTAGTGCCTCCAGGTCATCAGGATCAAGCACTGCCTTGAAACTTCCCTTATACAGGTTTCTCCATACTACACTCATGCCAGCTGCTTTGTACCGGCTCTCAAGTTCTGATGCCAGATAATTAGTAAAACTCCTGGGTGAGGGATGTGCTGAAATTATCAAATGTGTCATATCAAATTTTAATGAAGTATGTTGTTTATACAGATAGTAGTTTTTTAACGTCCATCTGTTTATCATGAAAACCAGCAGCAGTTGTATTTGTTCACCATTTCACACATCGATTGGATACTGCATTCTATCTCCTTGCATCCATGATGCCTTTTTCTTCCCGGTAATGGCAAAGCAAAGATTCACTTCAGCGTTGTGATATGTTTTATATCATGGCTTTAGAAGTTTGACCAAACCACATTCAGGCATTTTTTTACCTGAAAGGCTGACTATTGTTAGGTTTGCTGCCCATCGTTTTTGTATATTTGTAGGTTCATGTAGTTCAAACCAACATAAATGGAGCAGTTGATCGTAGTTTTTGCCCAAAAGAGGAATATTGGTCTAACGGCTATCCCCTATCTTGCTGTAATTGGGGATAATAAGCCTATCGAACTACTTGAACATGCCACTCCTGAACATATCAGGAAAGATGAAAGGCGGTTTACCAACGATGAAAAAGAACTGATCAATATACTGTCACAGATCAGCGATCAGCAACTCTATAGGAAGTTTGGCCGTGAGGATAGTCTTAGGTTGTTTATCGATGGGTTGCCAGGTCATAAGCTATTACACAGTCATATACTACCCTTTATTGATAGCGTTCTGTTTCAGGCTATTAAGGTTCTGGCCAGCTCAGATGTAAATGCATACTACAAAGATGCTGCCTTTGGAAACCTGTACAATACTGATATATTAAACATTCCGCCTCTTCCTGCAAAAGCCCTGTTTTATTTTATGCTTAAACCGGAGGGTTTAAGCTACTCTCTGAGGATACTTCAGGAAATACCCGGACAACAAGCCAAGGAGTTTTCCCTGAAAGACAGAGAGATCGGGTTTATTTGCAAAAGAAATGCTGTAATCAGGATTGGCAACCGTATTTATTACTTTGACGATATTGACCATAATAAGCTAAAGCCCTTCCTTGACAAGTACACTATACAGGTACCCTCCTCAAGGCTGGATGACTATATGAAGGGCTTTGTGGCAAACTGTATAAGGACATACGAAGTTATTGCTGAAGGATTTACGATAGAGGAAAGTAATGATCAGCCATCTCCTCACCTTTCCCTGCTAAAGGATTTAAATCTGGAGCCGGTAGTAGGCCTCAACTTTAGATATTTCAACCGGGTCTTTCTGGCCGATAATAAGGCCCCTGTTTTTGTAGATTGCATTTACAAGGATGGAAAATACCGCTTTTTCAGGATTAGACGTGATTTTGGATTCGAACAGGCAGCTGTTGAAAAACTGCATAATCTGGGGCTAAGAAGATGTGGAGATGCGCTCTTTAAGCCTGTTTTAGAGGATGAGGAAACTGGTGACGCAAGGGCACTGGCCAGACTTGCCGAATGGCTTAGGACCAATCGCGAAAAGCTTGAGAAGGAAGGTTTTTCAATAAATACTGAGTTTGAAGACAGGCAGATTGCACTAGATCTGCCCGGACTTGATATCAAAAGCCAGGAGGATAATGACTGGTTTGATATTCATGTAAGTGTGCGTATTGGCGATTTTATCATTCCCTTTCTTAAATTCAGGAAGAACCTGATAGAAGGCGACCCCGCATATATATTGCCTGACGGACGCCTCTTCCTTTTGCCTCCTGAATGGTTTACCCGCTTTAGCGAACTCTTTGACTATGCTAAGGTAGAGAAGGATAGTATCAAACTGCCACGCGCCCATTTCAGTATTATGGAAAGGGTTAGCAGCGTTAATGTCAATGGGCACAAAAGCGGAGAGAATGTTGTTCCGGTATTTCCGGAAACTTCTCTACCTGTTGGTCTGAACGCAACACTAAGACCTTATCAGCTGGAAGGCTATGCATGGCTTAATTTCCTCAGGGAGAACGGATATGGTGGTATTCTTGCAGATGATATGGGTCTTGGCAAGACTTTGCAAACCATTACAATGCTGCTCAGAATCTATCAGGACGACAGCGGCAGTGTAAAGCGGAACGAGGGTTCCCTACCCCCATCTCTGATTGTGATGCCTACCTCACTGGTACACAACTGGCAGGCTGAATTTAAGAAGTTTGCCCCTGCACTTAAAATATACAACTTCACAGGGGGCAATAGGCTAAGATCCAAGAGTATAGGCCGGATTTTCAATCACTATCATGTGGTTCTGACATCCTATGGCATACTGAGAAATGATATCGAACTGCTTAAACATTGTAGTTTCCATTACTTTATCCTCGATGAAAGCCAGTATGTTAAGAATCCCAGCTCCAAGATCTATGATGCTGTCAAGCAGGTAGAGTCGCGCTACAGACTTAGTCTGACGGGTACTCCGATAGAAAACTCGCTGACAGACCTTTGGGCACAGATGAACCTAGTTAACAAAGGTCTGCTTGGTTCGCTTGCCTTCTTTAAGCGCAGCTTTGTGCAGCCTATTACCAGACAAAGTGATGAGGAAAAGGAGCTTAAACTCAAGAAACTGATACAGCCATTTTTGCTCAGGCGAAGAAAAGAGGAAGTTGCAAGAGACCTGCCTCCGCTTATGGAACAGACTCTTTATTGTGATATGACGGCTGATCAAAAGTCCTATTATGAGAAGGAAAAATCCGGGATTCGTAATACTATCTCTAAGATCTTTGAGGCGAAGGATGCTGATCAGACCAAACTATTGGCACTTCAGGCGCTCACCCGCCTGAGGCAGATAGCCAACCACCCCCTAATGGTTGACGAAACCTACGTAGGCTCTTCCGGTAAGTTTGAACAGATTGTTGATAACCTCGAGAGCATTGTTTCCGAGGGGCACAACGTCCTTGTTTTCTCTTCCTTTGTCAAGGACCTTGAGATACTTGAAAGAGCCTTAAAAGACAGAAAACTAACGTATTCAATGCTCACAGGTGCCACTCAGGAAAGACAAAAGGTTATTGAAGAGTTCAATGAAAAGGCTCCAATCTTCCTTATCTCTCTTAAGGCAGGGGGTGTGGGACTTAATCTTGTAAAGGCTGACTATGTCTTTATGCTTAACCCCTGGTGGAATCCGGCGGCAGAGGCACAGGCTATCAACCGCGCACACAGGATCGGCCAGACAAGGAATGTCTTTGTTTACCGCTTTATTTCAAGCGACACAATTGAGGAAAAGATAGCCAAACTGCAGCAAAGGAAGACTGAACTTGCGGATATGTTCGTCAACAGCAACAACCCACTTTCAGATCTTAGTAAGGAAGAGATTATGGAATTGCTTAGTTAAAAACATGAGTAGCTGACGGGATATGACCAGTGTCAGCAATAAGCGTTACCTCCCTGACCCATGAGGTTAGCAATATGAAATATTTGTGGCTTGATTATTGACAATTAGATAACAAANAAACGACTATGAAGTATATTACATTAGTAGTGGCTTTAGCAATTACCGGTTTTTCCGGATTAAGGGCACAGAATATTGAAACAAGGGAACTCGCTCCTTTTGAGAATTTGCGTATCTCGCGCGGGATTAATGTCACCCTTGTAGAAGGTGAAAGTCCAATGGCCGAGATACATATAGAGAATGCTCCGACAAGCGAGGTAGTAATCGAGCAAAACAGTAAGGAGCTCAGTATCCGCATGAAAGGTCGCACCTATGGCGATGAGGTAGCTGTAAACGTGTACCTTCATTTTCAGAACCTCAAAAATATCAATATCCTAAGCGGAGGCGGGCTTTACAGCCAGTGGGATATCGAACTCGAAAAATTGAGGATAGAGGCTGGCTCAAATACTGAGATAGAACTCCTTGAGTTGACTATCGGTGAACTAGAAATAAGTGCGGCTACTACAGAAATAGAACTGGCTGGTGAAGCCAATATCTTTCGCCTGAATGCTACGGNCGGCGCTGATGTAAAGGCTGGTGAGNTCCACGTTAAAGAAGCTGATATCCGAGCAAATACAGGAGCTGATATTGAGATTTGGGTAACAGAAAAACTGAAGGCAAGACTTGGTACCGGTTCGGAGCTTAAATACAAGGGTAACCCGCCGGTTGTTGAAAGTAGCCTAAGTCTGGGTGCAAAAATAGATGCAGTAGAAGATTTTTGGGATTAAGCCTATAGGCTTAATCCCTTTTTCTTGCTGCTTTCAATGTATTTAATAGCAGTGATGCTATTGTCATAGGACCAACTCCTCCGGGAACTGGAGTGATATAGCTGCACTTTGGTGCAACATGCTCAAAGTCCACATCACCTTTTAGTTTCCATCCGTTCTTAGTCTCAGGGGCATGTACTCTTGTTGTTCCCACGTCTATCACTACTGCACCTTCCTTCACCATATCTGCTTTAAGAAATTCAGGCACACCCAGTGCTGCAACGATAATATCGGCCTGCAGACACAGCTCCTGAAGATTTCTTGTACGACTGTGGCAAACAGTGACAGTGGCGTCACCAGGATTTCCTTTTAGCGACAACAGTATACTTAAAGGACGACCAACAATATTGCTACGGCCAATAACAACCACATGCTTACCACGTGTTTCCACGTTATATCGCTTCAAGAGCTCCATAATACCCTGCGGAGTGGCTGAAACAAAGGTGTCTGCACCTGTGATCATTCTGCCAAGGTTCTGCGGATGGAAACCGTCAACATCCTTTGCAGGATTTATTGCCTCGGTAACCTTTTCTTCTGAGATATGGACAGGAAGTGGCAACTGAACGATAAAACCGTCTATCTCCGGATCCTTGTTTAGCTTATCAACAGCTTCCAGGAGCTCCTCTTCAGTAACATTTGAATCAAACCTGACCAGGGTTGATGCAAACCCCACACTCTCACAGGCCTTTATCTTGGCCGACACATAAGTTTCACTTCCACCGTCATTGCCAACAAGAACAGCTGCCAGATGTGGCCTTCTCTTACCTCTGGATAGCATTTCCTTTACTTCAGCAGCTATCTCATCCTTTATTTGAGCCGAAGTCAGTTTTCCGTCCAATAGTTGCATCGTTCCCTTAGTTTAATAGTTATAAGATTATGGTCTGCGGCCTGGTTGCATTCCAGCAAGTGCTCTTGTGAGATTCTTTCCCTGACCTGCCATCTTCATGATCTTTCGTGTATCTTCAAACTGCTTCAACAGCCTGTTTACTTCCTGTATAGAGGTTCCGCTACCAGCAGCAATCCTCTTGCGGCGACTTCCATTGATAATAGCGGGATTGGCTCTTTCATCAGGGGTCATTGAGAATATAATAGCTTCAATGCCTTTGAAGGCATCATCATCAAAATCCATATCCTTGATGGCCTTGCCCATTCCCGGGATCATAGATGCAAGATCCTTAAGGCTACCCATCTTCTTGATCTGCTGGATCTGGGAAAGGAAGTCGTTGAAGTCAAACTGATTCTTCTGAAGCTTCTTTTGTAGCTTGCGGGCTTCTTCGGCATCAAACTGCTCCTGTGCCCTTTCAACTAGTGAGACGATGTCACCCATTCCAAGGATACGGTCGGCCATACGACTGGGGTGGAATACATCGAGTGCATCCATCTTTTCACCAGTACCTACAAACTTGATAGGCTTGTTTACTACACTTCTGATAGAAAGAGCTGCACCACCACGGGTATCACCATCAAGCTTTGTAAGCACAACTCCATCAAAGTCCAACCTGTCGTTGAATTCCTTGGCAGTATTTACAGCATCCTGACCGGTCATAGAGTCAACCACAAAGAGGATTTCATGAGGATCAACAGCCTTCTTGACGGCACTGATTTCATTCATCATCTCTTCGTCAACTGCCAGACGACCGGCGGTATCGATAATTACAACGTCACATCCCTTTTGTTTGGCATCCCTGATTGCATCTTTTGCAATCTGAACCGGATCCTTGCTGCCTTCCTGGGTAAAGACGGGCACTCCAATCTGTTCACCAAGTACCTGCAATTGGTTGATAGCAGCTGGACGATAGACGTCACCGGCAACAAGCATTGGCTTCTTGCCTCTTTTTGTCTTCAGGAGATTTGCAAGTTTACCTGAAAAAGTGGTTTTACCGGAACCTTGCAAACCGGCTATAAGGATAATTGAAGGATTGGCTTTAATATTAATATCAGTACTAACACCTCCCATCAGGTCGGTCAACTCATCGTGAACGATCTTGACCATCATTTGCTGAGGCTTTACGGCTGTAAGTACATCCTGACCCAGTGCCTTTTCCTTAACCGTTTCGGTAAAGGTCTTGGCTATCTTAAAGTTAACGTCAGCATCCAGCAATGCCCTGCGTACCTCTTTCAGGGTCTCCGCTACATTGATCTCGGTTATCTTGCCCTGCCCTTTTAGCAGTTTAAACGATCTTTCAAGTTTTTCCGATAGATTCTCAAACATCTTTACTCCTTTTAATTTCCGCAAAAATAGCAAAAATAATCTCTGACCTGCCAATCTCCGCAAATATTACTTGCAGTAAAGCAGACATATGATACTAGCGAATTTAAGCATTGAATAACGGTATGTTTTTATGATTTTCTTTGGACAAACAAGGCCTGCCTCTTATATTTACAATTGCGTCCTGTGCTTCAGATGATTTTAATTAGTGTCAGGATGCTAAGTTAAACCATAAATCCCTCTATTATGAGCAAAGAATCGGGCGCATCAGGTGCTATTTATTTCCTGGGTTTAGTAGGATCCGCAGTGTACTTTATTTCACAGGCCGTTGGGTTCTGGGCTGGAGTAATAGGCTTTCTCAAAGCCCTGGTATGGCCGGCCTTTTTAGCATATGAGTTATTCAAATACCTGGGTGCCTAAGACAGGCTGAAAAACTGCTGCACTCTTTGATCAGAAATTAGACAATAAGTGATGGGATGATTGATAATACCGGGGAAAGAGTATACGAAGGACTGGACATAATCGGGGATATCCACGGCTATTATGATGAGCTGATCGATCTGTTGTCAGCTATGGGCTATCATAAAGTCGGGGGTGTTTGGCAACACCCCCTCAGATGTGCTGTGTTTATTGGTGACTTCGTAAGCCGTGGTCCGGATACGCGGGGAGTGCTTGAAACTATAAGACTGATGACCGATAGTGGCTTTGCCTATGCCGTATTGGGTAATCATGAACTCAACATGATTGGCTATTTCACAAATGGCAAGGATGGCAGAGCTTTATACAAACCACCGGAATCCAACAAGAAGCAACTTGATGCCATTAAAGCACAGTTTACCGGCGAAAAACCGCTGCTCAAGAGCTACGTAAAATGGCTCAGAACACTCCCCTTTTATCTTGAATTTGATGGTCTAAGAATTGCGCATGCTTACTGGAGCGATGCTCATATTAGCCTTATATCCGATACTCTTGCCGGAGGGAAACTCAAAAAATGGATGATTAAGGAGATATTCTCAGGTAAGAGCAACTTTGCCCATGCTGTAAGGCAGACTACAAGGGGTATCGAACTCAATCTCCCTGATAATCTAATTATTAAGGATTCGAAGAATGTAAACCGTAAAAACTTCCGTATCAAATGGTGGGAAGAGCCGGATGGAAAGACCTTTAGGGAATTAAGTTTCGGGAACCGCTTCCTGCTGCCAGATTATACAGTTCCTCAACAGGTATTGCAACCATTTGAAGTTTATAATGAAAATGAACCGGCTTTTATCTTCGGACATTATTGCGCCGGACAGGATGCAGGGGTGTTAANGGAAAATCTTTGCTGCATNGACGGATGCGTAGCCAACAAGGGAAAACTCCTGGCATACAGATGGGATGGCGAAAGAGTGCTAACACCAGCAAAGGTTACAAGTGCTCCGGTAGTGGTNTGACTGTAATCATTAGAATGCTAAGGGAAAAAAGATATATTTGTACGAATTAGAATTGCTAACACTATAATAAATATGATTGGAAAAAGAGCTTTTGCTATTCTCCTTCTGACTGTTGGAGTGACGGGAGGATTTAACACTAGTGAGGCCTGCACAAATGTGCTGGTTACAAAGGGAGCCTCGGTTGACGGTTCAACCATAATTTCTTATTCAGCGGATTCGCATGATCTGTATGGTGAACTATATTACTGGCCCGGAAGGGAATGGCCTGAGGGTGAGATGCTAAACGTTTATGAATGGGATACCGGTAAATACCTTGGTCAGATACCACAGGCAAGGAAGACCTATACTGTTATTGGCAATATGAATGAACACCAGCTTACAATAGCCGAAACAACTTTCGGCGGACGAAGCGAACTGGTTGACACAACAGGTATTATTGATTACGGAAGTCTTATCTATATTACTCTGCAGAGAGCTCGTACCGCACGTGAAGCTATCAGCATTATGGCCGATCTGACTGAACAATACGGCTATTACAGTTCGGGAGAATCCTTCTCAATCGCTGATCCCAATGAAGTATGGATCCTTGAAATGATTGGCAAGGGTAGTGAAAATAAGGGAACTGTATGGGTTGCTGTAAGAATCCCTGACGGTTATGTGTCAGCTCACGCCAACCAGGCACGTATCACAACCTTCAACCGTAAGGATAAGGAGAATGTGATGTATTCAAAGGATGTTATNAAGTTTGCCAGTGAAAAGGGATACTTTGATGGTAAGGATGATGAATTCAGTTTTGCAGATGCATACGCTCCTCTTGACTTCGAAGCGGTTCGCTTCTGCGAAGCCCGTGTTTGGAGTGCCTTCCGAAATGTAAACTCGGAAATGGACAAGTATGTTGATTTCGCTTTGGGCAAATCTGATGAAAGACTTCCTTTGTTTATTAAGCCTGAAAAGAAGGTAAGCGTAAGGGATGTACAAAACATTATGCGTGACACCTATGAAGGCACTCCCCTTTCAATGTCACAGGATCCGGGCGCAGGTCCCTACTCTGCTCCTTATCGCTGGAGACCTCTGACATGGGAAGTTGACGGTGAGACTTACTTTAATGAACGTGCCATTGCAACGCAGCAGACAGGCTTTACCTTTGTTGCACAGATGCGTAGCTGGCTTCCAAATCCTGTAGGAGGTATCCTTTGGTTTGGTGTTGATGATGCCAATATGACCGTTTTTGTGCCGATGTACATGGGTATGACCTCTATTCCTGAAAACTATGCTCAGGGTGAGGCTGATCTGCTCACTTTCTCATGGAATTCTGCTTTCTGGGTATTCAACTGGGTTGCCAATCAGGCTTACAACCGCTACAGCCACATGATTACAGATATCCGCAAGGTTCAGACAGAACTTGAAGATAAGTTTGAACTCTACGGTCCCATTATCGATGAGGCAGCTGCCAAATTGTATAAGGCCAATCCTGAATATGCTAAGGCCTTTCTAACTGACTATAGCCATGAACAGTCACGCCAGACTGTTGAAAAATGGAAGAAACTTGGTGAATTCCTGATGGTTAAGTATCTCGATGGTAACCTGCATCCTGAAAAGAATGGTGTTTTTCTGAGAAATGAACATGGTAATCCTGCACATGCAGAATTCCCCGGTTACAGCCAGGATTACTACAAAAGAATTGTTGAAGAGACTAAGGATCGTCTAAAAGT
>JGI24712J26585_10001368_pt1 | contig 20918 bp, 17 predicted proteins | sample BioPla3DNA2_FD_26585 | JGI IMG/M metagenome (IMG submission 26585) | reverse complement strand
AATTTATTTAGGGGAAGCGGTATTAAGGGATTAACCGGTATGGATTCCATCCATACAATGAATACCGATACCGGAAGTATTACAGTTATACGTCCGTTTATGCAGGTAACCCGGGAGGAGATTGAGGCTTATTTATCAGAAATAAAGCTACAGTATCAAGATGATTCAACTAATTTCGGTAATGCATATAGTAGGAATAAAATCAGAAATGTAGTTCTTTCATATGTAAAGGAGCAGATCAATACCAATGTTATCGAGCATATAAATAACGCTGCGAAGCATTTGGCAGAGGTTAATAATTTTATTGAGGAGTGTATCGGAAAGCGGTACGCAATTATTGTAAGGGAAGAACAGGGTTCTTATGAATATTTGGTTTGCGATATGGATAGGGAGGATATAGTAATTCAGAAGGGCATTGTCAGAAGAATTCTCGGCAATCTTGCCGGTAAGTTAAAGGATATTGAGGCAAATCATGTGGATGCTGTATTAGCCCTTGGAAGGAAGCAGGTAGGCAAAAGAATAAATCTTCCATATGGAATAGTGGCTGTTAAGAAATATGATATAGTAAGGATATATATAGGTAAAGATAATATTAATGTGAATCATAAACCTATTGGGGAGAAGGACATAATAATTCCCGGAAGAACCCATATGGAGGAAAGCGGTATTTATATTGATTCAGAAATTCTTAATTATAAAAATAACGAATCATTTCCTAAAAACAGTTGTATGAAATGGTTTGATTATGATAAAATAGAAAATACTCTTAAGCTAAGGACCAGAANGCCCGGAGATTTTATTCAGATAGATAGTCATGGTGGGAGGAAAAAGCTCAAGGACTATTTCATTGATTTAAAAATACCGGTTGAAGAACGAGACAGACTGCTTCTGGTAGCCGACGGTAAGCATATCGTATGGATATTGGGTTATGGTAACCGAATTAGTGAAAAATATAAAATCAGAGATACAACTAAGAAAATACTATCTATGATATTAATAAACGCAAAGGAGAAATAAGATGACAGATAAAATTAAAATCATGATATCTGAAGAGCAGATAAATGATAGGATTAATGAGCTGGCTATGCTAATCAGTAAGGATTATGAAGGAAAGAGCGTACATCTTGTCTGTATTCTTAAGGGCAGTGTGTTTTTTAGCTGTGACCTGGCCAAAAGGATTACCTTGCCTGTGACTATGGATTTCATGTCAGTCTCCAGCTATGGGGATGAGAAGGTTAGCTCAGGAAGGGTAAGGATTGTTAAGGATTTGGATGAATCGATTCAGGATAAGGATGTGCTTATTATAGAGGATATTATTGATTCAGGGAGAACTCTTGCGTATTTAAAGGAACTGTTAGGTAGCAGATCGCCCAGAAGCCTGAATATCTGTACATTGCTCGACAAACCGGAGCGTAGGGTTACGGATGTGGATGTAAAATATGTCGGTTTTGAAATCCCCGATGAGTTTGTTGTTGGTTATGGCTTGGATTATCAACAGAAATATAGAAATCTGCCTTTTGTAGGCATGATAGAATAAAATATAAAAATTTACTAATAAGGAGGTTGTTTGGTGAGGAAACAAATGAAGGGTTACGGTTTTTACCTGATTATTCTAGCTATCATTTTTTTAACGGTATTCCTATCAGATAGTATTGATATAGATAAGCAGAATGCATATAACTATACCCGTTTTGTCCAGGATATTAAAGCAGGTAGGGTAGGTTATGTTGATATACATCCTAATCAAGAAGTATATACAGGTGAAGTTAGAGTAAGATTTATTGATCAGGAGCAAAGACAAAGCTTTCATGTATCAGACATAAGAGAAATAGAGGCGATGTTAAATGAAGAAGGGGTGCAATATACGACCCATAAAATTTCAAAGCCAAATTGGTTTTTATCGTCGGTTCTGCCTTATATTCTGATATTTATTGTTGTAATAGCATTATTCTCCTTCTTATCAAACCAGGCATCGGTAGGCGGAGGAAACAGCAAGGTAATGAATTTCGGAAAAAGTCGAGCGAAGATGATAACTGAGGACAATAAGAAGATGACCTTTAAGAATGTTGCCGGGCTTGATGAGGAAAAGGATGAGCTTAGGGAAATTGTTGATTTCTTAAAATCTCCAAAAAAATATATTCAAGTAGGAGCCAGAATACCAAAGGGGGTTCTGCTTGTGGGACCTCCGGGAACGGGTAAGACGCTGCTTGCTAAGGCAGTAGCCGGTGAAGCAGGTGTACCGTTCTTCTCAATATCGGGCTCCGATTTTGTGGAGATGTTTGTCGGTGTAGGTGCATCCAGGGTAAGAGACTTATTCGAGGATGCGAAGAAAAATTCCCCATGTATCGTATTTATTGATGAGATAGATGCCGTTGCAAGACGCAGAGGGACAGGAATGGGCGGAGGACATGATGAAAGAGAACAGACCCTTAACCAGCTTCTTGTGGAAATGGACGGTTTTGGTGTTAATGAAGGAATAATCGTCATGGCAGCCACTAACAGAGTTGATATATTAGACCCTGCAATACTAAGACCCGGACGATTTGACAGAAGGGTATCCGTGGGACGTCCCGATGTCAAGGGCAGGGAAGAGATTCTTCAGGTACATTCGAAAGGAAAGCCCTTAGGGGATGATGTGGACCTAAAGCAGATTGCCCAGACTACTGCAGGATTCACAGGCGCGGATCTTGAGAACCTTATGAATGAGGCAGCCATCGGTGCGGCAAGGGAGAATAGAAGCTTTATTATTAGCGAGGATATTAAAAGAGCATTTATAAAGGTTGGAATCGGTACCGAAAAGAAGAGTAAAGTGATTAGTGACAAGGAAAAGCGTATTACCGCATATCATGAAGCCGGTCATGCCATATTATTCCATGTGCTACCCGATGTAGGACCTGTATATACGGTTTCAATCATTCCTACAGGAGGTGGAGCAGCCGGTTTTACTATGCCGCTTCCTGAAAAGGACGAAATGTTCCACACTAAGGGAAGGATGCGTCAGGAAATCATTGTAGGACTTGGAGGAAGAGCAGCAGAGGAGCTTGTTCTTGAGGATATAACCACAGGAGCATCTCAGGATATCAAAGTAGCTACTAAGATAGCCAGGTCTATGGTAACCCGTTATGGCTTTTCTGATGAAGTAGGTATGGTTAATTATGAACAGGATGAGGATGAGGTATTCATCGGCAGAGACTGGGGTCATACCAGAAGCTACAGCGATAACGTGGCAAACAAGATTGATGAAGAAGTGAGAAATATTATAGACGAATGCTATTCTGAAGCAAAAAGAATTTTATCAGAGCATAGAGATAAACTCGATGCCTGTGTAGAATTGTTATTAGAGAAAGAACGCATAACAAGAGAGGAATTCGAAGCATTATTTGATTCTCCAAGTGAGGAATCTTTGTAGAAAATGACGAAAAATTGCTTTTAGAATTGTAAAGTTTGTGCACACTTATATTAGTTTATATGCTATACTAAGTTTGTAAACCCCAATACATTATATAGTTTTTTGCTACACCCCCATAAGTAACAAAAAATACCTTCTCCAAAAAAGGACAGTGATGACTGTCCTTTTTGTTTTATATAAAATTAAAACGAAGAATTTCTCTGTAATAATGCGGTAATGTACTTTTTGGTATATAGATAAGCCAAAGATAATATGAAAACATATGAGCATATTAGATTATTAGTAAAGGTTCCTGTGACCGGTTACCATAATCAGGATAAGGAAAGGAACATATATGCTAATACGATACAATTATTTTTTACAATATTTATTTCTGTTTTTTATCGGAGGCTTTACCTATGGAGCCATCGAGATACTGTCCAGAGGGTATTCTCATATATCTATGATGATTGCCGGAGGAATCTGCTTTATACTTATCGGATTGATAAATAAGCTGTCGGACATAGGATTTATCGGTAAAATGGCTATATCCGTGGTAATAATCACAGTAGTGGAGTTCGTAACCGGAATCATCGTAAATGTATGGCTGAATCTTAACGTATGGGATTATTCAGACCTGCCACTAAATTTGATGGGTCAGATATGTATATATTATTCCTTGATCTGGTTCATACTATCTGCCCTGGCATTAAAGTTGGACAAATACCTTCGAGCCTATCTTAGACTACCCTAAAATCAAAAATTAGTTTATAATGTACACCATAGGAGAGTTACTTCTTATTGTATATGAAAACACGGACTCCACAAAAGGATGATAATATGAAAATTTTATTGGTATCTGTAGATGCTAAATATATTCATACTAATCTTGCTGTCCATAGCCTAAAGGCTTATTGCGGCAGGTACAAGGATTATATTGATATTGCCCAGTATTCCATTAACCATTCCGAAGAGGAGATATTAAGGGGAATATATATTCACAGAGCAGATGTGGTCGCTTTTTCCTGCTATATCTGGAATATAAGTATGATTCTTAATATTATTAAGAATTTAAGGAAGGTACAGCCGCAGGTAAAAATCTGGGTTGGTGGGCCTGAGGTGTCCTATTATCCCAAGGATTACCTGTTAATATATAATGAGCTTGATGGTATAGTAATCGGTGAAGGCGAACAGACCTTTTATGAATTAGTCAGGTATTATCTGGAGGACGCACAGACGCTGGATAATATTAACGGTATTGCCTTCAGGGACAGTGCCAGGCTGCAATGCTCAGACAATATAACCAAGGATGAGATTAGTATTACACCCCCAAGAAAACATATGTCTCTTGATGAGCTTCCCTTTGCCTATGAGAATATGGAAGAGCATAAAAATAAGATTATATATTATGAAAGCAGCAGAGGATGTCCTTATTCCTGTAGCTATTGTCTGTCATCAGCTCATAGGGGTGTAAGGTATCGAAATGTTCAGCTTGTAAAAGACGAGCTGAAAATCTTTCTTGATAATAAGGTGCCGCAGGTTAAATTCGTGGATAGGACCTTTAATTGTAATAAAGAGCATGCCTTGGAAATTCTTCGGTTTATAAAGGAACACGATAACGGTATTACGAATTTTCATTTCGAAATAACAGCAGACATATTAAGTGAAGAGGAGCTGGAGCTTTTAGAAAGCCTCAGACCGGGTCTTATTCAGCTGGAAATCGGAGTTCAGACCACTAATCCTGATACGATGAAGGCAATAAACAGAAGGGTAGACTTTAATAAGCTTTCTGATAATGTCAGACGTATATATAAGGCTAACAATATCCATCAGCATCTGGACCTTATAGCCGGTTTGCCACTAGAGGATTTCGCATCATTTGAAAAATCCTTTAATGATGTATACAGTCTCAGACCTAATCAGCTTCAACTGGGATTTTTAAAGGTGCTTAAAGGGTCAATAATTGAAGATCAATGTAAGGAATATGGCATTGTGTACAGAGATAAGCCGCCGTATGAGGTTTTATACACACGGGATCTAACCTATGACGATATCATAGAGCTTAAAGGAATTTGTGATATGGTTGAGGTTTATTATAACAGTGGTCAGTTTACCCACTCTGGGGAATATCTGATACATTTTTTTGATTCTCCGATGAAATTTTATTCCTCTCTATATCATTATTATGAGAAGCGCGGATATTACACCCTGGCACATTCAAGGCTAAGACGATATGAGATTTTATTGGAGTTTTACGAGAATACTATTGAGAATCAGTCTGCAGATAATAAAACAGAGAATATGGCTTTATTTAAGGAGATTCTGATTTATGATCTATGCTTAAGAGAGGCTCTTAGGAACAGACCTGATTATTCGGGAGATTCGATTCCTTATAAAGTCTATAGAGAAATATGTGATAGAGAAAAGGTAAGCAGAGCCAGGATTCATCTTGAGAAATTCTCATATGACATAATTGAATCTGCAAAAGAAGGTAAACCGATACAGAGAGAAAGCATTATATTATTTGATTATGATAACAGGGATCCAATAACTTATTCAGCCGAAGTAAGGATTCTGACGGAATAACATACTAATGAATTGNGGTGATGATGGGCTTGGATAAAGAAAAAATAAAGAACATAATATTAGCTCTTAACAGAGTATACGGTACCGAAAAGAGATGCTTTCTAAACTATGAAACACCCTGGCAGCTATTGATAGCAACCATACTCAGTGCTCAATGTACCGATGATAGGGTCAATCAGGTTACGGATAAGCTCTTTAAAAAATACCTTAGTTTAGAGGACTTTGCCTATGCAGATATTAGGGAGCTTGAGAAGGATATACATTCGACCGGGTTTTATAGAAACAAAGCAAAGAATATAATTGCTTGTGCACATAGACTTATTACAGAATATAATGGTAAAGTTCCACGGGATATTGAGGATTTGGTAAGTCTGGCCGGAGTTGGAAGAAAGACTGCCAATGTAATACGGGGCAATATCTATAATGAGCCAAGTATAGTAGTTGACACCCATGTTAAAAGGGTATCCAAACGTCTCGGACTTACTCAGGAAGAGGATCCTGTAAAAATTGAATTTGATTTGATGAAGAAGCTCCCAAAGGAGCAGTGGATTGCATATAATTTGCAGATAATAACTCATGGAAGAAGTATATGTACTGCAAGAAGCCCTAAATGTGAACAATGTTTTTTAAGAGAATATTGTACATATGGAACAGAGATATATAAGCCAAAAAAATAACTTAAATTACCCTTGATTGAAGGTATAAAATATCTTAAAATATAAAACATAGCTGCCGGCACAGTCAAATGTTTACAGGGCATAATTAGGCTTTATCTTGAATTTAAAATATCCTGTAGCTTGATTAACAGTTTTTCTTTATCCCGAATATCGGTAGAGGATATCTTGTCCATAAGCTGATTAAATTTATTTAATAGCCCCTGTTCCATATAGATTTTTCCCAGCAGCTCATAGGTTTTGTGAACATCTGTCTGACACTCTAATGCGGTCTCCAACACAGAGAGAGCTTCCTTATGATAGCCTGTCAAATACAGACGTTCACCCCATTTATGAAGAGTAGTTGTAAGCAGAATGTAATTATTATCATATTCGGACAATTTTTTTATATTTGAAACACCATATTTTAACTTTAACTCAGTATTAGAAAAGCCGCTTAAATTGAGAATTTTTTTATCGGATTGTGAGAGAATAGTATCACGGTATGAATTAACTGACGGATCGGGATTATTATCCAGGGGAAGCCTGTCAAAAGGAATGGTTATATAATCCATATCGGATATATCGGTTTTTCGGGTATGATTTGCCTGATACTCTCTGTTCCAGAATTCATCCATGGCTTTTCTTGAATATTTATCGTTCTTTCGGATTTCATAATTCAACCAAAGGACAAATATAATAACAAGACTCAACGAAACAATATGAACCACAGGGTTTACACGACCTTTCCATATAAAAAACAATAATGTTATATGTAGTACTATATTATAAAAAAGAAGGTGAAAGCATGATTAATTGGCATAGCAGGAAGACGAGAAAAATAATATCTACCGTTATTATTATAATTCTTATTCTTTCAATGACATTGCCTGTAATACTCAGTATGTTTAAATAATATACATAATTCGATTAGAATTGTCAATGAAGCAAGATTTTCTTGATTCTTCCCGCATTTATGATACAATAGGAAGAAATCCTTCAGCAGGTATAATAATTATATATTATAAATCATAAAACACCAAAGAAAATAATTAAGGAGACGTATGAGAATTATTTTATGTTATCTTAAAATCAGAAAGGGAGGATGAACATGAAAAGGCGCATGACTTATTACTATACAGTAATAGTCTTATCCATTTCCTTTGTACTGTTTGGGAAAGCCTTTTATGCATATGCAGCTGAGAATAAAACGATAACAAAGGGTGTTTTTATTGATGAAGTTGACGTAAGCGGTATGACAACTGAAGAGGCTGAAGAGGCGGTTGATGAGTTTGTTAATGAATTAAGAAAAAAGGAACTTATAATCAGGGTTGATGAAAACAGCGTAACTACAACCTTGGGTGATTTGGGATATTCCTATAAGCTGAATAATGTAATTGAACAGGCACTTGAGCTTGGGACAACCGGGAATCTGATAAAGAGATATAAGGATCTTAAGGATGTCGCTTATGAAGGGATAACTTATCCTTTGGAGTTTTATTTGGACGAGTACAGTGTCAGGGAGTTGGTATCCACTAAGGTATCTGAGTTTAATAAGGAACCTGTAAATGCCACTGTATCCATAAATAAAGGCAAGTTGGTCTACACAGACCATATTCTTGGAAAAAAGGTGGATGTTGAAGCCACAGTATTAAATATAGTGGACATAATAACAAATTCGTGGGATAGGGATAATATTGTACTCGATGCTTATATGGAGGATGTTGTTCCTATTTACACCAGAGATGTTGTTGAACTTTGCAATACGATTTTAGGAAGCTTTACCACCGAATATGCTGATTCTGCGGAAGGACGTGCGGCAAATCTGGCAAACGGTGCAAGGCTGATTAATAATACAGTGCTTTATCCCGGAGAGATATTTTCCGGTTATGAGCATTTGGCGCCCTTTACGGCAAAGAACGGTTATTTCGTGGCCGGGGCATATTCAAAAGGAAAGGTTATAGACAGTGTCGGAGGAGGGGCCTGTCAGGTCACAACCACATTATATAATGCAGCCTTAGAGGCTGAATTAGAAATTGTACAAAGACACGAGCATTCAATGACCATAAGCTATGTGAATTTATCAAGAGACGCAGCTATTGCCGGAACTTACAAGGATTTAAAATTTAAGAATAATACAGATGTTCCGATATTAATACAGGCATATACAAAGGGACGTAAAATCACATTTAATATCTGGGGACATGAAACCAGGGATACTGAAAACAGAAGAATTGAATATGTGACCAGAATATTATCCGAGACAGCACCACCACCGGATGTGGTAGAGGAGGATCCTACAAAGCCGGTAACCTATAAGAAGGTAACCCAGTCTGCTCATACAGGCTATAAAACGGAGCTATACAAAGTTGTATATGAAAATGACATAGAAGTTAGCAGAACTCTTGTTAATAAAAGCTATTATGCTCCTGCTCCTCGATATATAACTGTCGGAACCAAGAAGGTTGATGAGACTCCTGAGCCTGAGGGTGCCGATAATGCCGATGACGATGTTGATGAACAGGATAATAAATCAGATGCAACTCAGGATGATACTGATGTTTCTGATGAACAGTATGAGGATGATATCTATTGGGATCCCGAATGGGACGAGGAGGGTCCGGAAGATGAATAAGGTTACTATTATAGGAGGCAGCTTATGAAATTAGGTAAGATACCGGAGGCTGTTCTAAAAAGATCTGTGTTAAAGCAAATTAAACACAGAAGGCAAGAGGTACTGTTAGGACCTGCTATTGGGGAGGATTGTAGTGTATTAGCGATTAATGATGAAGAGGTTTTAGTTATGTCCACAGATCCCATTACGGGAACTGTTCAGGACATCGGAACACTTGGTGTTCATATTACTGCTAATGACATTGCTTCCAGTGGCGCTGAGGTAATAGGAATAATGCTTTCTGTATTATTGCCTGAGAATACATCCGAAGCCGAGCTGAAGAGTCTGATGTATGATATAGATAAGGTTTGTGAACAGCTACAAATAGAGGTTCTTGGAGGACATACAGAGGTAACTAAGACTGTAAACCAACCCATTATAACCGTGACCGGTATTGGAAAGATGAAGAAATCAGATTTGGTTAAAACATCGGGGGCCAGACCGGGACATGAAATAGTAATGACTAAATGGGCCGGACTGGAAGGAACCGCAATCCTCGCCAGGGCAAAGGAACAGGAACTGCTAATCAGATATCCCGCAAGTTTTATACGTGAGGCACAAGCATTGCTGGATTACATATCTGTTGTTCCTGAATCAAAAATAGCAATGAATGTTGGTGTGGCTTCAATGCATGATGTAACCGAAGGTGGAATCTTTGGGGCATTATGGGAAATAGGTGCGGCATCAAAGGTTGGACTCGAGGTTGATTTACAGAAAATACAGTTAAGACAGGAAACGGTGGAAATCTGTGAGTACTTCAACCTTAATCCTTATATGCTGATATCAAGCGGATGTATGTTGATAGTTACCGACAATGCCAATCTGCTGGTTGACAGACTTAATGAGGAAGGCATAGCAGCTGCTGTAATCGGACGTATTACACAGGGTAATGACAGAGTAATTATTAACGGTGATGAACGAAGGTATTTGGAGCCACCTAAGGCTGATGAGTTATATAAAGTAATGTAGTATATATAAAAAACAAACCGGCTTGTTTACAAGCAACTACAAGGTTGGAAAAGAGAGGGATCAGGGATGAGAGAAAAGATACTATTGGCAATTGATAAGAATAGTAAATTGTCTGTCGAGGATTTAGCGATTATGCTTGGGTCCAGTGAGGAAGAGGTAAGTACTGTTTTAAAGCAGTTGGAAGATGAGCATATTATATGTGGATATCCAACCTTGATAAACTGGGATAAGGTTAAATGTGAAAGAGTTACTGCATTGATTGAAGTTAAGGTTACTCCTCAAAGAGGCTTGGGATTCGATAAAATAGCAGAGAGAATCTATCAATTTGATGAGGTGCAATCGGTTTATCTAATGTCCGGAGGATTTGACTTAACTGTTATTATCGAAGGCAAGACAATGAGAGAGGTTGCTAATTTCGTAGCGGCAAAGCTGGCGCCTATGGAAGCGGTACAAAGCACAGCTACTCATTTTGTACTTAAAAAATATAAAGAGCACGGTCTGCCTCTGGTACAGGCTAAGCAGGACGAAAGGATGTTGATTAGCCCTTGAGAAATCCATTATCAAAAAATGTAGTTAATATAAAGCCATCAGGAATAAGAAAATTCTTTGATATTGTTACCGAAATGAAGGATGCCATATCACTCGGTGTTGGCGAGCCTGATTTTGATACGCCTTGGCATATAAGGGAGGAAGGCATATATTCATTGGAAAAAGGAAGAACCTTCTATACATCAAATTCGGGTCTTAAGGAATTGAGGATGGAGATATGTCATTATCTACATAGGAGATTCAATTTGCAATATGACTACGAGCACGAGACTGTTGTTACTGTAGGCGGAAGCGAAGCAATAGACTTAGCACTTCGTGCCATGGTTGACCCCGGTGATGAAGTGCTGATTCCTCAACCATGCTTTGTGTCTTATTATCCCTGTACTGTTCTTTCAGGTGGAGTGCCCGTAGTAATAGAGTTAAAAGAGGAAAATAATTTTAAACTTACAAGAAGCGAGCTTTTATCTTCAATAACTGATAAAACCAAGATATTAATTCTACCTTTCCCTAATAATCCTACGGGAGCGGTCATGGACTATGATGATTTAAAGGATATTGTCGATATAATTATAGAGAAGGATCTGTATGTAATTTCTGATGAAATATATTCGGAGCTTTCTTATGGAGAAAAGCATGTGTCGATAGCTTCTTTCCCCGGAATGAGGGAGCGTACAATTGTCATTAACGGATTTTCAAAATCCTATGCCATGACGGGCTGGAGACTTGGATATGCTGCCGGTCCGGCTCTTATAATAGAGCAGATGACAAAAATACATCAGTATGCTATAATGTGTGCTCCTACAACAAGTCAGTATGCTGCTATTGAGGCATTGAAAAACGGAGATTCCGATGTTGAGATGATGAAGGATGCATATGATAAGCGCAGAAGATATCTTGTGCATGCCTTTAATAATATTGGACTTAAATGCTTCGAGCCTTTTGGAGCGTTTTACGTATTTCCGTGTATCAAGAGCTTAAATATGACTTCAGAAGAATTTGCCACACAATTATTGCTGGAAGAGAAGGTGGCTGTTGTACCCGGAACCGCTTTTGGAGATTGCGGAGAGGGATATTTAAGAATTTCCTATGCATATTCAATAGATAATATTAAAATAGCAATGGAGAGAATCGAAAGATTTGTCAGTAAGCATTTACCAATGACGAACCGATAAAAGATACTCAGGAGGTACTAGAATGGCTACAATAAGTGTAGAGCATATTAACCCCTTTTTAATTGCATCCTCGAATATTTTAAAACAAATGTGTTTTATTGAACCGAAGGTTGAAAAGCCCTACATAAGGGAACCAATATTCTTGGATAATACTCTTCTAATTATTATAGGCTTTACAGGAAAAATGAAGGGGCAGGTCATGATATCATTTGAATATGATATTGCGCTTGACATTGCTTCAAAAATGATAATGATGCCTTTAGAAGAGTTGGACGATTTTGCAAAGAGTGCTATTAGTGAGCTTGGAAATATGATACTTGGCAATGCGGCCACCATATTTTCAACACAGGGTATCAATATAGACATAACACCGCCGACGATAGGAACCGGCACTATGTCATTCTCCTATACATATACGAAAAACATATGTATTCCCTTTGTATATGAAGATAATAAAAGGATAGATATTAATATAGCGGTTAAGGGTGATTAAAGCTTGAATATAATATTGTTAGAACCGGAGATTCCGGCAAATACAGGTAATATAGGCAGAACCTGTGTAGCTACAGGCACAAGACTACACTTAATTGAGCCGATGGGATTTCGTATTAATGAAAAGCAGATTAAGAGAGCCGGTCTTGACTACTGGAAGGATTTAGACGTAACCATATATGACAGTTATAATGATTTTTTAGCAGCAAACAATAATCCTAAGATTTATATGGCCACAACAAAAGCAGTCAAATCATATACTCAGATAAGATATGAACCGGACTGCTTTCTTATGTTTGGTAAAGAAAGTGCAGGAATTCCCGAAGAACTGCTGTTGGCTAATAAGGAAAACTGTATCCGTATTCCTATGGTAGGGGATATAAGGTCCCTGAATCTAGGTAATTCAGTGGCAATAATTCTGTATGAGGCCTTAAGGCAAAACGGCTTTCCGGGCATGAATACCATGGGTATGCTCCATAACCATAGTTGGAGTGATACTTAGATTTCTATTCGGATGTCTTTGTCAGCGAGAAGATAAATTCTGTTCCGACTCCCTCTGTACTAATAACATTGATATTCTCATTATGGGCTTGGATTATTTCCTTTGAAATGGTCAGACCAAGGCCCGTACCTTTCTTATCCCTTCCTCTGGATGCATCAGTCTTATAAAAGCGGTCCCATATTTTTTTAATTGACTCCTTGGGGATACCGATTCCGTAATCCTTAATTGATACAAATAACTTGTCTCCCTTTTCCTCAGTAGAAACCTTAATCTGTGAATTATTATGACTGAATTTTATTGCATTGTCTATCAGGTTATACAACACCTGCTGAATTTTTCCTATATCTGCATCAACAAAGGTTTCATCAGCTGAAAAGACCAGGTTAAGCGTTATTTTTTTAGCTCTGCAGGCACCCTCAAAGCTCTCTGCTGTCTTCTTTATAATTTGGTTTATATCAAAGGACACTATGTCAAGGAGAGTGCTTCGGGTATCGAATCTGTTAAGCTCCAGCAGCCCGGAAGTTAGCTTATTTAGTCGCTCAGTCTCATCGACAATTATACCTAAATATTTATCCTGCATATCTGTTGGAATTGTACCGTCCATGATTGCTTCGGCATAGCCCTTAATGGAGGTTAAGGGTGATCTGAAATCGTGGGAAATGTTTGCCACAAATTTCTTCTGATAATCGTCCAGCATACTGATTTCTTCGGCCATATAGGATATGGCGGCGCTGAGGTCTTTGAATTCATTAAGTCCCTTAGTATTTATCTTGTAATTATAGTTACCGGAGCTGTATTCCTTTGCTGCTTTCATTAAGTTTGTCAATGGCTTTGCTGTTATAAAGTATATATATAAAAATATCAAGAGCAGCAACGGAAAGAACAAAAGGAAGCATATATTTATTACATCAAGATAGATATTCGCTTTGTTTTGAATGTCCTTCATAGGAGAATGAAGGACTATATATCCCCGTAGCTGAAAGTTATAATCTATTCTATATACGACACTTAGCATAGGCTCGGGAAGCAAATCTTTTAGTATAGTATTTTCGGACATATTTCTATTTAGAAACTCAGGGTCTATGTCATTTATATTTACATCGGGAGGATTTGTCACATTTGAGGAATCGGCAACAATACTTCCATCCCTGTTTACAATCCAGACCCGAATATTCAAATAGGAGTCTATGGAAGCGAACTGGGATGCAAGATTATCTAATGTTATATCCTCTTCAAAAAAGTTGCCTCTATATGCGTTGGAGATCAATGAAGCTTCTTTATACAGAAGATTGAATTGATCCTTTTTAAGTCTGTTTTCCAACAGAGACATACCGTATGTATTTAAGAATACGAAGACAGCCACGACGGAAACGAGAAAGCATATGATTAGCCTTGACCATAGAGTCTTTTTCATGATGTGCACCTGCCCTCCTTAATAGTTTTATCTTCTCGAGTTTCGTACCTCGAATTTATAACCTATGCCCCATACGGTAGCAATACCCCAATCACTATGGTCTTTTATCTTTTCCCTTAGTCTTTTGATGTGCACATCGACCGTTCGGGTATCTCCATAGTATTCGTATCCCCATATATGGTCAAGTAGCTGTTCTCTTGTAAATACCTGATTAGGATTTGATGCCAGGAAATAAAGCAACTCCAGCTCCTTTGGAGGCATCTCTATATTCTTGCCATAATACTGTACAGAATAGTTGCTGATATTAATTAGTAAATCAGTGTACTTAACATATTCACCGGTTGGAGTCTCCTCTATATCCTCGTCTATTGTCGGATTAAATCTTCTAAGAACCGCACGAACTCTGGCAACCAGCTCTTTAGAATCGAAGGGCTTGATTATATAATCATCAGCACCAAGCTCTAAACCCAGGACTTTATCAAAAATTTCGCCCTTTGCAGATAACATAATAATAGGCACCTTTGAGATTCTTCTAAGCTCTCTGCACACCTCATATCCATCGATTCCCGGAAGCATAAGGTCCAGCAGAACGAGGTTTGGGTGGTATGTGCTAAATTCCTGTATTGCTGCTTCTCCATCATGAACTATTTTCGTATCAAAGCATTCCTTTGTAAGATAAAGGGCAATCAGTTCGGCTATATTTACATCATCATCTACAATAAGAATTTTCTGTTTTAACATACCAATCCTCCTAAACAAATAAATATCTAAACAACTTACTCTTTAAATTCTACGATAGTGGCACCGGTATTACCTTCATGATGACCGCCCACCCTATAACTCTTAACATATCTTGACTTCTTAAGGAAGTCATGCACCGCATTTCTCAGAGCGCCTGTTCCTCTTCCGTGGATTACTGTAACCTGGGGTAAATGGGCTATATATGCATCATCAAGATATTTATCCAGCTCGAATAAAGCCTCGTCCACTGTCTTTCCGATTAGGTTAATCTCAGGCCTGATGGATGAGGATTTGGATATTCTGATTTTACCGGTCTGTGTACGGCTCCTCTTAACTTCGACAGGCTTTTCGGTGTCTTCTATGGCCTCCAGGTCACTTATATTTACCTGTGAGCTTAGTGCTCCCATCTGAACCAATAAATCACCCTTTGCGTTTGGAAGAGTACTTACGGTTCCCCTCAAACCTAGGCTTGTTACAAACACGGAATCTCCGATTTTAAGGTTATCTGGAGACACTTTCTTAGCAGGCTTTGAATTTTCTTCGATAGGTAAATCGGAATTCTCGCTTAAACGGTCTCGTAGCTGTGCTCTTTCAGCTTCCATCTCCTTGATATTCCCGCCCTGCTGTAACCAACGGTTGTACTTTCGTATGCTTTCATCTGCGATTTCCTTAGCTTCCTGGATTATGGAATAAGCCTCTTCCTTTGCTTCCTTAAGAATCCGCATTCTGCTGGCTTCCAGATTCTCATTCTTTCTGTCAAGATTTTTCTTAAGTTTTTCAATTTCAGCCTTGTATTGCTGAATTTCGTTCTGTTCCTTCTCTATGGTTACTCGGCTGGCTTCCAAATCACTGATAAGGTCCTCAAAGGTCCTGTCCTGCTTCCCAATAAGCTTTCTGGCTTCCTCTATGATGTATTCAGGAAGGCCGAGCTTACTGGATATGGCAAAGGCATTGCTTTTTCCCGGAATTCCTATTAGCAGGCGATATGTTGGCCTTAGGGTTTCCACATCAAATTCACAGGAGGCATTTAACACACCCTCAGTAGACAGAGCATAAATCTTTAATTCACTGTAGTGGGTGGTTGCCATGGTTCTGATTCCCTTCTTATGAAGGTGAGTCAGAATTGCCATTGCAAGAGCCGCTCCTTCAGTGGGATCGGTTCCTGCTCCCAGTTCATCGAACAGAACAAGTGAATTCTCATTGGCCTTATGAAGAATAGATACTATATTCGTCATATGTGAGGAAAAGGTACTCAGGCTCTGTTCTATACTCTGCTCGTCCCCTATATCGGCATAGACTTCATCAAAGATGGCTAATTCTGAATTATCGAATGCAGGTATATGAAGACCGGCTTGCCCCATCAGAGTGAGGAGGCCTACGGTTTTTAAGGTTACAGTCTTGCCTCCCGTATTAGGACCTGTTATAATCAGCATATTGAAATCGCTTCCGATTCTGACATCAATCGGTACCACATGCTTAGGGTCGATTAAAGGATGTCTGGCCTTTTTAAGATTAATAATACCTTTATCGTTGAATTTCGGTTCAGTGCCCTTCATTTGCTTAGATAATTTTGCTCTGGCAAATATAAAGTCGAGCCCTGTTATGGTATTATAATCATATTCAAGCTGCTCAACGTGTTCCCCGGCCATCATGGAAAGCTCGGCAAGAATTTTTTCTATTTCCTCCTGCTCCTTGATGGCAAGCTCTCTAAGGTCGTTATTAAGACGTACAATGGCCATGGGCTCAATAAAAAGTGTAGAACCCGTTGAGGACTGATCGTGAATCATACCTTGGAAATGGTTTTTATATTCAGACTTAACAGGAAGACAATATCTTCCGTTACGCATAGTTATAATGTTCTCCTGAAGCACATTCTTAGATGAGTTTAATATAGAGGAGAGCTCGTTGTGAATCTTATCATTGGTTAAACGAATTGACCTTCTAATACTTTTTAAGGTAGAAGAAGCATCATCGGCTATCTCTTCCTCTGATATGATACAGCGTTTGATTTCATTATTTAAATTGGTAAGCGGCTCCAGCCCTGCAAAATATTCAGTCAGTGAATCCCCGGTTTCCTCATCGTCTTCCTTGCCTGTATAGCCCCCATATGCCTTAATTCGAAGGGTTGCATCAAGGTCAGAACTTATACGAAGGAGTTCGATAGCACTTAACGAAGATCCAACCCTAAGACGCATAATGGATGACCGAATATCATGGATGCCTGAGAAGGACAGACTTCCCTTACGAAGCAGACGGGAGAGTGCATCAGATGTCTCCTTTTGGAGACGAATAATTTCCGATAATTTATTATTAGGGAGTAAGCCTTCGCATAGTTCCCTGCCACGACTTGAGCCTGCCATTTCACATAGCCTGTTGATGATTTTATCATATTCAAGAGTACGTAATGCTTTTTCGTTCATAGTTTTAAGCCTTTCAGGTTATATATTCTTCTTCTATTTTACCTTAGTTTGTGTAAAATTAAAACACTAAAAAAAATACTGTAGACTCGAGAATGACTAATAGGCCTATGCGTGGAAGTTTACAAACTATTCATAATATGTTCACAACTAGGTGATAAAATAGGACTTATGTATCACCTTATTTATTTACATAAGAATAAATGATAATTCTTTTGGAAATCGTTCTATTCTCTATATGAGATTGCTTCAAATAAGGAGAACAATTTATGTCTGAAGTAAATAAGGATAATAAGAAATTTGAATTTATAAAAGAGCAGGTAGTACCCAAGAAGCGTAAGAAATTCAGGAAATGGTTTATACCCTTTATTATGACCATATTTATGGCAATAGTATTCGGGTTGGTTGCTGCGCTTACCTTTTGTATAGCAGAACCAAGTTTATTTAGGCTGCTCCATAAAGATGAACACAATCCCTTTACCTTACCAACCCCCACACCAGTTGGCTCAGGGAATGAGAATAATGATAGTATTGATGACGATTCTGAGGACAATTTTGATGATGATCCTTTACCTACTATCCATCCGGACGAACAGAAGCCTGACGTACAGGATACAAATGATTCAAACGGACAAATAGATGATCAGGTTGATTCCAATCCTGTAATAATTCCTACAAAGGATGCGGATATCGAGGATTATATTGCTATTTATAAAGATATTAAGAAGCTTTTCGAGGAGACAAGCAAGTCTATTTTAACCGTATCAAGTATAATTGACGGCAAGGATTGGTTTGGCAATCCAATTGAAAGAAGAATATATTCAACCGGTGTTGTAATCGAAAATGATGGCACCAACCTTATGCTGTTAGTCAGTCTGGATAGGGTTAAGGATGCCAGCAGTATAATGATTGAGATAAATGATACAACATTTGCTAATGCCGTTCTTCATGATTATGAAAGTGAGCTGAATATTGCAATTATTTCAGTGAGTCTTATTGATATTCCACCTAAGTTTTTACGTAATATTAATGTCGCAAATATAGGAGAATCATATACCCTTGCAGTCGGGAGTCCCATTATTGCAATGGGGAGTCCTAATGGATATCCCGAATCTATAGATATGGGTATTGTCACGAGCAAAGGCAGTGTGGTTAGTATAACCGATTATGAACTGGATTTATTTAATACCAATATGGTATTCAATGATGAAAGTGACGGAATACTTATAAATTATAATGGGGAAATCGTAGGACTCATAACCCGAACCTTAAAGAAGGAGCTTAATAAGGAGCTTAGTACGGTATTGGGTATAAGCAAGATAAAATCATATATTAACAGAATGATAAATAAAAAGCCCAGAATATACTGTGGTATAATTGCTGAGAACTTACCTCAAACAGTTATGTCCGGTTATAATGTTACGAGTGGAGTCTATGTGTATGAGGTAAAGAGAGATTCTCCGGCATTTAATTCAGGGCTAATGAGCGGTGATATTATTCTGAATGTAGAGGATAGAATAATATCAAATATGAGTAATTTCTATAATGCCATATCGGAGTATGAACCCGGTTCCCAAGTTACTTTAAATATTAAGAGGACAACCGGTACATCAGATAAGGAAATGGAGATAAAGGTTGTATTAGAAGAAAAAAAGCAATAAGAATTTATTGACGGTGGCTGTTTATACAGCCACTTTATTATATTATTTAATATAATAAAACATTTCACTTTATATATAATTTATGATAGGGTATAATATGAAGGCAATTAATGAATGCAAATTAGAAAGGTTTAGGTAAAAATGAGGTATATCCGGGATTTAAGAGAAGGAGACATAATTAAGAATGAAATTTATCTTTGTAAATCAAAGCAGGTTCTGACCGGAAAGAGCGGTAAGGATTATGTATCTTTGCTATTGCAGGATAAAACGGGAACAATCGATGCAAAAATATGGGATTTTAACAGCGAGATAGAGCAATATGAAGCAATGGATTTCGTACATATTGATGCGAAGGTTACCAGCTTCCAGGATGCACTTCAGTTAAATATTAGCAAGATATACAAAGCAAGAGAAGGGGAATATTATCCGGAGGATTTTTTCCCAAAGACCGACAAAGACATTGATGAGATGTATCAAAGGATAAAAAAATACATCGGAAGCATCAAGGATATAAATCTTAGATTTCTTGTAGAGGAATTCTTTATTAAGGATACGGAATTCATTAAGAAATTCAAGGAGCATTCCGCAGCAAAAAGCGTACACCATAGCTTTATGGGAGGCTTGCTTGAGCATACACTTAGCGTTGTTAATCTGTGCCATTACTATGCTGAAAATTATCCAATAATAAACGGAGATTTACTGATTTGTGCCGCCTTACTTCATGATATCGGAAAAATGGATGAGTTGTCTCCGTTTCCCAGAAATGACTATACTGACGAAGGACAGCTGTTGGGACATATATTTATAGGAGCTAATAAGGTTGCGGAAAAGATAAAAAACATGATTAATTTCCCGGAGAAACTTGCCGGGGAGCTTATACATTGTATACTGGCTCATCATGGAGAACTGGAATACGGTTCACCTAAGAAACCTGCTACAATCGAAGCCATGGCACTTCATTTTGCTGATAATACAGATGCCAAGCTTCAGACGATGACTGAACTCTTATGCTCATGTGATTCTAAGGTGGAGTGGATGGGTTATCAGCGGTTATTCGAGTCTAATATTATGAGAAGCACAAAGGGAATAGAATAAAGAATAAAATTCATTCATATAGAAGGCAGTTATGAATATGGTTAAGAAAAATGATCAGATAGTTATAGAAATTGAAGATATTGGAACGAACGGAGAGGGTATAGGCAAATATAAGGGGTATACCCTCTTTGTAAATAACACAATTATCGGTGATAAGGCTTTGGTTAAGGTAATGAAGGCAGGGAAAAGCTACGGATATGCCAGACTTGTAGAGATTATCCGACCTTCAGAGAATCGTGTTATACCAAGATGTCCGATTGCAGACAAATGTGGCGGATGCCAGATAATGCATATGGATTATTCAAAGCAGCTTGTGTATAAGGAGGACAAGGTTAGAAACTGCCTCGAAAGAATCGGAGGGTTTTCTAATATACCCATAGAAACTATCTGTGGGATGGACGAGCCATATTATTATCGTAATAAAAGCCAGTACCCTGTGGGACGTAATAAAGAGGGTAATGTTATTATCGGATTCTATGCAGGAAGAACTCACTCGATTATTGATACAGAACACTGCTATATTGGTGCTGAGATAAACACACCGATTATTAAATTTATGCGTTCATTTATAGAGGATTACAATATTGAGCCCTATAATGAGGAGC